>Ga0316605_10000525_pt1 | contig 26560 bp, 18 predicted proteins | sample OWC_soil_day20_n_FD_207666 | JGI IMG/M metagenome (GOLD analysis project Ga0316605, IMG submission 207666) | Wetland soil microbial communities from Old Woman Creek delta, Ohio, United States - OWC_soil_day20_noCT | ecosystem: Environmental > Terrestrial > Soil > Wetlands | place: USA: Ohio...
GTCATCGACGGGCAGAACAGCATCATCTTTGTCGGTCTCCCGCTGCATTTGCTCAATAATACGGTGCAGGGAAATCCCCTCGGACTGAGTGCGTTTTTCGACAAGGCACTCACGCAGTTCAGCCCCGGGCAGGTTGTGAACAGGTTCCGGTTCTGACATGATCTCAACGATACCACATCGGCTTGTCTTCCTGCTTGCGGGCCTGCTTGCCTTCGGTGCCGTGCGGACCGCCGCGCAGCAAACCGGACGCATTGTGGGGAAGGTTGTGGAATCCAAGACGGGGGAGGGTTTGCCGGGAGCCAACGTGGTGGTGAAGGGGACCTACTACGGCGGAACCAGCGATATCGAAGGGAACGTCTGGATCGAACGCATCAATCCCGGGGCGTATACGGTGGAAGTCTCCCTGCTGGGCTACAAGCTTGTCCGGTTTACGAATGTGAAAGTGGAAGCGGGAGAAACCACAACCCTTCGCGCAAAGATGGAGGAGACGGTCCTGACGCTGGATCAGGACGTCGTTGTCATCGGTGAGAGACCGCTGTTCGACATCGAAGAAACGTCGAGCCGCAGGAATGTGCAGCAGGCCGATATCCAGGCTGCCGCCGTGCAGAATGTGCAATCTGTCGTGGCCATGCAACCCGGCGTTGTCATGGCAGACAACGAGATTCACATCCGGGGGGGGCGTACACATGAGAACGCATTTCTCCTGGACGGGATCTCCGTGCAGGATCCCATGGCCGGCTCGGGATTCGGTCTTCAGCTGAGCCCTTCCTCCATCCAGGAAGTCGAGGTGATCACCGGGGGATACAACGCCGAATACGGCCAGGCGACGTCGGGCATTGTCAATATCACGACGCGCGAAGGAAGTGATGCGTACAGCGGTGCGCTGGGATACAAGACGGACAAGCTGGGATTCAACAAGGACAGCCGGTCGAACTGGAATACCGACATCTTCGACGCCATGCTCAGCGGTCCGGAACCGCTGACCACCTATCTCTTGCCGGCTCTGGGAGTGCAGATACCCGGTTCAGTGAGTTTTTTCGGCACCCTGTATGCAAACCTGACCGACGGCTCCACCCGCTGGATCGAAACGGTGGGAGGAGACAACCGTCCAAGCGGCTGGGTGGTAAAAGCGCCGGACGGTCTGTATTCATCCATTGCCGGCGGCCGGCGGTGGGCGCCCCGGCGATCCAACAACTACTCCTGGCTGACCAAGCTCACCTGGAAACCCGACCCGACCATGAAGTTGTCGTACGCGTACAACCAGTCGGTTGTGATCGATCAGAATACGCAGGCCATCCAGGCGACGCTCGAGTACGTCGAGCCCAATCCGGGGTATCAGTATCTGTTCCAGTACATTCCGGACAGTGCGCAGACGTTTACACAGATCAATATCCAGCATTCGTTATCGTGGATGCACACGCTCAGCAAGCAGACATTTTACGAAATCAAGCTCAGCCGGTACACCGCGCACATCCGGGGAGATGCGAACGGCAAGGCGTTCAGCAACTATCTGGAACCCCAGGACATCGTTACCTATCCGATTGTGTACTACAACCTCGGCCGTGACACGGTCGGCGTGATTCCAGGTGACGGGTTCTACGACATCGGTTCTCCGACATCCTGGCGCGACCACTTCATTACCGAATACACGCTCAAAGGCGATCTGACGAACTTCTTCACGGAAAAGAACAAGTTCAAGACCGGCTTTGATATGCGGTTCCAGGATTTGCAGATGGTGGATATCTACAGGCCATGGGTCAAGCCACTCGGCTTCGATTATGATATTTACGGAGGAAACCTGCAGTACAGCGGGCAAAGCACGAAACCTGTTCGGCCGCTGCAGGGATCCTTCTACGCACAGGACAACATCACGCTCAGCGGAATGCTGCTGAACTTCGGCCTTCGTCTGGACTACTGGGCTCCGGGGAAATACGTGGATGATATCGCCGGGGACACCTCCTCCGCATTGATCATCTCGAAAGCGCTGCGTGAGGCGTACCTGGACCACACCTTCTCCCTCTTTGGCCGTCGCTTTAAGGCCCGTTTGAGTCCCCGGCTCGGCATTTCTCATCCGGTGTCGGACAACCAGACTCTGTTCTTCTCGTACGGGCATTTCTCGAAATTCCCGCGTCCGCAGTACGTGTATGCCAAGCTGAATCAGAAAAATGTCCGTTCGTCTCTCCCGGTGGGAAACCCCGATCTCAACCCCGAGACCACCGTTGCATATGAGCTCGGTCTCCGGAACCAGCTCTCCGGCAGCGATGTCCTCACCATCACGGCATTCTACAAGGACATCTTTGACTACATCACAGAAAAATCGGTGCTCCGGCTGAACGCCGTCGGCGCTGCGCAATACTATTCCACCTATCTCAACTCGGACTATGGCCGCGTGCGAGGGATCGAGGTGGAGTACAAGACCCGGTTCGGCAACTGGTTCCGGGGTGGTGTCGCGGGATCGTATTCCATCGCCACCGGAAAGAGCTCGACCCCGAACGAAAACGTTGTCCGGATCCAGCAGGGTGAGCCGGAGAATATCCGCGAGAACTACCTGATCTGGGACCGGCCCCTGCAGATTTCCATGACCATGAATTTCACCGTACCGAAGGGTCAGCCTCTGTTTGATGTGGGTGAGGGATTCCTGGATGACTTGAATGCTTTCGTCCGGGTCTTCTATCAATCCGGCAAGCGATACACGCCTCAGATGTATACCGGTAATGACCCCGTGACCGGCAGACCCCAGTACGTTGCAGATCTGGACAACGTCAACAGCGGGATCGGATCACCGTGGTTCTACATCGACATGAATCTGGAGAAGACCATCCAGCTCGGCTTCGGGAAAATCGTTTTCGGTCTCGAGGTGCAGAATGTGCTGAACAACAGCAACTCGCAGATCATCAACTCCGTCACGGGGAAGGCGTATGAATACGGTGACGCCACACCGTTGAGCTACAACGATCCGCTGTACCCTCAGTTGTCCGGAAGCGTGTCGCCATTCCCGTACAATCCGGCCCGTTACCTCAACCCGCGTACGATTCGCGGGAGTCTTTCGTTCAGGTTCTGACAGATGATGCGACGACAGGCCGACATAGCGCGCGGTGCAGGCAGAACCCGATCTGCGTCCCTCCTGGGACTGTGGCTGGTGATTCTGCTCCTGATGTCCGGTCTGGCCGTCATGCCTGCCGAGGCACAGCTCGTTCCGAATCTCGGTGGACAGCGGGCCGGGATTTCAGCTTTCCAGTTCCTGAAGATCGGCGTGGGAGCTCGTGGCGTGGCGATGGGTGAAGCGTTTGTTGCTGTTACTGATGATGCGTCAAGCCTCTTCTGGAACCCCGCCGGACTTGTCCAGACACCGGAGAACCAGGTGTTCGTTGCCCACACCGAATATGTCGCGGACATACGGCATGAGTATCTCGGTGCAATGTATCATCTATCCGATGTCGATGTCGTTGGCATAGCATTTACGTCCCTGCACATGGAGGACATGGAAATCACCACCGAAACGCAGCCGATGGGTACCGGCCGGTACTTCGGCTTCGGTGATGCCGGGATCGGTCTTTCCTACGCCCGCAAAATGACCGACCAGTTCAGCTTCGGGGCGACTGTGAGGTACGTACAGGAGACGCTCGATGCACTCAGGATGCGGTCTGTGATGATCGATCTGGGCACATACTACTACACGGGACTGGGGACCTCGCGGTTTGCGGTGGTGATCAGCAATTTCGGTGCAGATGTATCGCCGGAGGGAATCACTACACCGCTTGACGGAACCCCTGTTGAGACGTTCCAGTCATTTTCTCTTCCGACGCTGTTCAAGCTCGGCTTTGCGATGGATCCGGTCCTCACGGAAGAACACCGTGTGACCGCATCAGTGCAGTTGAATCACCCCAATGACAACGCAGAGAATGTCCGCCTCGGTGTCGAATATGCCTGGCAGAACACATTCTTCCTGCGCGGCGGGGTCAAACGGACCATCGGTCAACGCCTGCTGGGGGCCGACGAAACCTCCGAGGAGAGCTTCATGCTCGGTGCAGGATTCAGAGCAACGACAAGCGTGAGTACGATTACGGCAGACTATGCATTCGCCGAGTTCGGCCGGCTCGGTTCACTTCATCGATTCTCAGTAGCATTCACCTATTGACACGCGCACGTAGACATATCATCCGATGCACGCCGCTGTGGCTGATCACAGGCATGATCATCATGCTTGCGGGCTGCGATTCACCCATGGATCTTTCCACACTGCCCCAGCCGGCACAGTCGCTGCTCGACACCTCCTACGTTGCCATCATGCCTCCGTACGGCGGATTCAACGGTCCGGAGGGATTATTGCTGGGCAAGGATCAGCTCCTCTATGTTGCCGACACACGTGCGAATCGCGTGGTGATGCTCAACAGGGCGGGAAGCGTGCTGAGCGAACGCACGATGCTCCATCCGGTATCCGTCGGGCAAGACACCCGGCTGGATCTTCTTGTGGGCGGGGAATACGTTGAAACGAACGGCGACACTGTCGGCGCGCTCTTCCGGATTCGCCTTGTCTCACACTCGGCTGATTCGGCGCACAGACTGGATCTTGCACCGATTGACACCATCTGGCGCGAGCGCGCTCATCCACGGCGGCGGTTTCCGGGGATTGCGGTGCTGGGCGACAATAGTGTGCTTGCGGTGAGGAACGGGCCGGACAACGCAAGTTTCATCGATCCGGATGCACGGGTTCTGCAATTTGACAAGAACGACAATTTCATTACACCAATGCCGGCATTTGTCACCGGCACCGGCACCGGTATTGCCAATATCAATCACCCCACATCCATTGCCGCCTTCCCGAGCAGCAATGACTTCATCCTGGTGCAGTCGTCGGAAGGCGTGGCGTATGGCGCGTTGTGGATGGTGTATTCGAGCACAAGCGACTTTCAGGGATGGCTGCCGCGGTTCGACCCGGCGCGGTTGGAAGATCAGTCGGCGGATTTCATCCGCCCGAACCGCTTCACGTTTGCTAAGGCAGTCGTGATTGATCCCGCACGCCGTGATGTGTTTATCGCCGACGCGGAACAGGACAGCATCGTCAAGTTCAACAGCCGCGGCATTCTGCGGGGGGAATCGTTCGGACGCGTGCGGTCGGAAGGTCTGTTGCGCCGTCCTTCGGGACTGGCCTACTTCGACAAGATTCTCTACGTGCTGGATCAGGAACAGGGGATTCTCCTCCGATACCGGTTGAGCACAGATGTGCCAAGGTGATTCCGTGGCAAACAGCCGTCATTCAGTGAAAGGCATTCTGAAGCCACGCCGCCGGTGGGCGGCGCTTGCTCTTCTGATCGTTCTTGCGGCACACCTCCTGCCTGCTGCAGATTCTTCGTTCGTGCTTCATCCGCGGTTCCGCGCTCCGTTTGCCGTGCAGCGCGGCCCCCTCACACACCACACACTGCAACGCCCGAAAGTGGGACTGGTGCTGAGCGGAGGCGGAGCACGCGGCGTGGCTCAGATCGGTGTCATCAGGGCCCTCGAACGGCATGGAATCCCGATCGATTTCATTGCCGCTACAAGCATGGGTGCAATCGTCGGGGGATTGTATGCCGCAGGATACACAACACAGGAGCTCGAGAGTCTCGCTGTATCGACAGATTGGGACCACGTCCTCTCACTGACGGACGAGACACAGCGCTCCCAGCTCTTCGTAGACCAGAAGATCACTGATGATCGGAGTTTCATTGCAATTCGTTTTGAGAATATGGAGCCCGTCATCCCGTCTGCGGTCTCTTCCGGGCAGCGGCTCACCGACTTTCTGAGCGATCGCATGCTGCAGGCGATCTATTATCCCTTTCCGGATTTTGATCACCTGAAGATTCCATTCCGTGCCATGGCTACGGACCTCGTGTCTGGCAACCGAATAGTGCTTCGGAATGGATCTCTGGCAGAGGCATTGCGCGCCAGTGCCACAGTTCCTCTCCTGTTCAACCCGATTGAAAAAGACAGCATGCGGCTGGTGGACGGCGGCCTTGTCTCCAATATTCCCGCGGACGTAGCGCGGGAGGCGGGGTGTGATCTCGTCATCGTCGTCAACTCGGCGAGCGGATTGCGCACGGCAGATGAGATGACTGCTCCATGGCAGACTGCCGATCAGATCATGGGCATCATGATGAAACGGGTGAACGAACGGCAGATGGCCGATGCTGATGTCATCATTACCCCTGATGTCGGCCGTCATCTTTCGACTTCGTTCGTTGGGTTGGATACTCTGATCCAGATCGGGGAAAGCGCGGCGGAGCAACAGGTGAAGGAGATCCTGGCGGTCTATGGACGACGGGACGACAGTCTGGCGGCGGTCGCCGGCGGCATGGTGTTGCCTGCGCCCGTTGTCGCAGAACGCGGTGACCGATCGATTCCGGATTCATTGTGGGGATCCCTGATGCAGCCGTTCACAGTCGGACCGGTGCCCGCCTACTATCTGGAGCAGCTCCTTGGGAAGATCTATGCCACCGGCGACTATGACAGCGTCTGGGCTGACGTATTGACCGGAGACCTCGGGTCGCGGCTGCAGGTCCATGCGGTGCCCAATCCACGGCTCTATTACGTGGCGTTTTCCGGCAACAGCCTTGTGTCATCTGCAGAACTGGAATCCATGTTTCACCCGCTGATCGGAAGGCCGCTGAATGATGCGGCCACGACCGCAGCAATGGAGAGCCTCATCCGGCTCTACAGGAAACGCGGATTCTCGCTGGCGCATATCGATTCACTCACCATGGATGAACAGTCGGGACTCCTGTCGATTACCCTTGATGAAGGTGTCGTGTGGAAGATCGAGGTGCAAGGGGGAGTGAGAACGCAGGATTCCTTCGTGCTCCGGGAACTCCGCATCGAACCCGGAACAGTGTTCCAACTGGATGAGGCACGGCGCGGACTGGCTCAGCTCGGCGGCACATCCCTCTTCGAATACGTGTACCTGGAAATTACGTCGCTACAGGACCAGATCGTGCTTACAATCCGCATCAAAGAACGGCCTTCGCAGTTGATGCGGCTGGGCATGAGGGCTGACGACGAACGCCACCTGCAGGCATTGCTGGATATCCGGGACGAAAACTTCCGCGGAACAGGCATGCAACTGGGCTTTACGGTGATGGGCGGGCAGCGGAACGGGGATGTCAAACTGGAATTCAGCACACAGCGTCTGTTCGACACATATCTGACACTCGGAATCAGCGCGTTTCACCGGTCTTTCGATACCTATGTTTACGCCGGTGCCGCCCTGTCTCATCCGAACCGGTGGGAACGGGAAACGGTGGGAGAGTACCGCGACATCCGGTACGGATTCAGCCTGTCATTCGGCAGTCTGATGGAACGCCTGGGCAACGCCACGGCTGAACTCATTGTGCAGAATGTGCGTCTGGTCAACCTCGATAATCTCCCCGCTATTGCCGAGAAGCATCGTCTTGCGATGATCCGCCTGGCAACGCTCGTCGATACGAAGGATGCCTATCCATTCCCCACACGGGGCGTCGGATTCCGCATGTCCTACGAGTTCTCGCTTGAAACTCTTGGGAGCGATGTCGGGTTCAATGCGCTCGAGGTGATGTACGAGAGTTATGCCAGCTGGGGAACACACGTCACGTTTCATCCGAAGTTCACCGTCGGCATCGCAGACGCAACCATGCCGCTGGCCGAGCAGTTCCGGATGGGAGGCCGGGAATCGCTCTATGGACTGCGCGAGGACGATCGTCGCGGAAGGCAACTGCTGCTCGTGAACATGGAAGCACGGTATCTCCTGCCGATCCGTTGGCTTTTCAAAACGTATCTTCGCGCACGGTATGATGTCGGAACCATAGCAGCCGTTCCGGAAGAGTTCAAACTCAGCTCGTTGTTGCATGGCGTCGGGCTGGAGCTGGCGCTGGCGACGCCGGTCGGGCCTGCGGTGTTCGGCGTGGGAAAGGCTTTTTACGTCAACCCGGATCTTCCCAATCAACCGGTGCAGCAAGGGCCGTTTCTGTTTTATTTCATGATCGGCTATCAATTGTAAAGCCTTACGGATATGTGTATATTCAACACGTCAGCAGTGTCTCTGTATTGATCCCAATGATGATAATCAGGAAGAATGTATGACAACGAAAGCTCCTTCGCCGGTGAGACCCGGTGCAGACAAATCTCTTGAGAAAATAGCCTATGCCAGTGTTGCGGGAATTCCAATGGCAGATCCGCACGATCGTGACCGGCTGGGGTACAATATCTGGCTCTGGCTCACACACCGCCGGGATTCCCTTGACGTGGTGATGCACACCACGGCTGCAAAGCTGCAGATTCCGGAGGAGGAAGCCCTGGCCCGCATCCGCGCGGAGCTGGAATCCCGTGGTATCACGATCTAAGCGGTACGATCGTCATTCATTCACAACTCTGTTCAGAGCATGGATCTTGGACTTCGTGGCCGTGTAGCGCTCGTGTGTGCTGCGAGCCAGGGACTGGGTAAGGCGGCGGCCCTGGGATTTGCCCGTGAAGGCGCACATGTTGTCATCTGCTCGCGTCAGCGGAAGGCGCTCACGAGCACCGCAAAGGAAATCCGCAACGCCGTCAGTGATCTCCCGATTCAGGTCGTTCCGCTTGTCGCCGATCTCACCAAACCCCGGCAGATTACCTCGGTTGTTGTCCGGACGGTGAAGGCGTTCGGGCGCATCGACATTCTGGTGACCAACGCCGGCGGACCTCCTGTCGCGCCGTTCGAAGCGCTGGACGACACACGATGGGAGGATGGTGTTGCGCTCACCCTGATGAGTACAATCCGCTGCATCCGCGCTGTGCTTCCGCACATGCGCAAGCGCAAATGGGGACGCATCGTGAACATCACCTCAATCGCCGCGAAGCAGCCGATCAACGATCTGGTCATCTCTTCTGCTCTCCGCCCTGGTATCCTCGGGCTCTCCCGCGTGCTTGCTGCAGAGTACGGCAAGGATGGGATTCTGATCAACAGCGTGGCGCCGGGATTCATGCTCACAGGGCGCATGCAGCAGATCGGAGAGTCCCGTGCGAAAGAGAAGGGGATAACGGTTGAAGAATACTTCCTGCACCAGGCCCGCGACATCCCCCTTCAACGGTACGGTGATCCGGAAGAGCTGGCGAACGTGATCGTGTTTCTCGGATCGGAGCGGGCGAGTTACCTTACGGGTGCGACAATCAGCGTCGATGGAGGCATGCTGAAAGGACTGTTCTGACGGCATGGCGACAACGGATGTCATGCAGCTGCGCAGCGCAGGAGAGGAACCACGCCAGCGGTTCGATTATCGCGGGAGGCACAGGTATGTGATTACGGTGGAGGCGCGCGCAGGTGCCCCTGTGTTTACCCGGAGAGAGCTTGTGTTGCAGGTGCTCGCCGTGTTGAGGGAGCAGGCCTTTCAGCACCATTTTGAAGTGCATGCATACAGTTTTCTGCCGACCCGCCTGCTTCTGCTGGTGCAGGGGAAACAGGATGATTCCTACATGAAGGGGTTCCTGAGTGCATTCCGGGCGGCTGCAAACGCAGCACTGGAACCCGTGCTCAGTCATCCGCTCTGGCGCCGGACCTATCGTGAAAGGGTGCTGCGCAAAGGAGAGGAGACTGCAGACGCTGTCCGAGAGATCTGGAACACGCCGGTACGGGAGAATCTCGCCCGGCATCCCGATGCATACGAGTTCCAGGGATCGTTTGTGAAAGTCATGCGCGGGGGTCCGTCCGGCGGGAGGAGGCCCGGCCGGCGTGCGAACTCATCGGCTTCAAGCACCAGGCGAGCCTACCCTCCGCGCCGTCCCCGCTGACGCCGCTCTCCGAGCCTTTCCTGCTGACGCCACTCTCCACCCCGTTCCTACTAATCCGACTCTCCGCGCCGTCCCTGCAAATCCGACCCTGTCCCTGGCACGCAATCCTCCCCAACACCGAAGTCCGTTTGTAGCTAACGCATCTCTCCGGTACTTCCACCAATGTACAAGCCGGCTGCATGGACGCACATCTCAGCAGATGCAGATGACCGCTAGACTACATCCCTGTATTCCGCATCGAACAGTGATCCCGTATGCTCATCCGGTTTCCTGGCCCGCGCAAGGTGGGGGAATGCATGCAGAGTTGACAGAGGGAGAGGAAGCATCCGGCCGTCATGAAGGGCGGCGCTCATTTCGAACGCATTGGCAAGCGCTTTCCCTCCTGTGGTGTTGTTCCAGAGCACAAACAGCTCCGTGCAGGTCTGGGGGACGGAGAGGAGACGGCGCTTGATTTCGCGGAGTTCGCGCGCATTGTAAAGGTAGTCGTACCGTGCATCATAGCCGTTGAGAAGCCACCCCTTTTCATTGCGGCCATGCAGGCGGAAGTACGCCCGCTCACCGGATGGCCGGGGATACGCAACAGGGAACTGCTTGATCCGGGGGAGGTCTGCCAGTACTGGCTGGAGACCCAGCTCCTGAAGAAGCTTCGTCACCGTGGCCTGGTCCCATGATGCGTGGCGCAGTTCCACGTGTACCGGGAATCCGCGGAAGGCAGCGGCGAGTTTCTCGAGGTGGAAGCGATGCGCCCCTGTGTTGGTGAACGCGTAGGGGAATTGCGCCAGCACCGCCCCGAGATGGTCTCCGCGCTGCAGCTCCGTCAGGATATCGTGCGTCGATCGGATAACCGGCGTCGTGATTGTGCCGGCATGGGTCAGAGATGAATGGAGCTTCATGATGAACCGGAAGTCCGTTCTTCCCTCAACGGCACGCATCCACTCCCGGGCATCGTCCGTGCCGAGAGAGGCGTCCCAAAACGTCGGCCTGATCTCTGCGCTGTTGAAATACCGGGAATAGAACTCCAGTTTGCGGGCGGACGAACTGCCCTGAGTGGGATAGAAGCAATGATCCAGAATATCGTGCTCCCACCCGCCTAGTCCCAGATAGATGGTCCTGCCGCTCGGCTTCATGGTTCCTCCAAAGAAATATCTTGACACTGACGCCTGGCTTCCGTATATTTCGCCCCAGCATGATACGACATTTATGTCGTCCTGTCAAGAGAAAAGTTGACAAATATGTCACGGGAAATCCTATGAAGAACTCAATCGGGGAGCGGTTGCGGGAGGCGCGGGAAAACAAGGAAATGGATCAGGTCACGCTTGCCGACAAAGCAGGCGTCGTGGCCAGGACACTGCAGCGCTGGGAAAAAGGGGAGCAGGTTCCCGACGGCGTTTCCATTACCCGTCTGGCAAAAGCCACAGGCGTACAGGCCAGCTGGCTTCTGACCGGCGAGGGCGATATGTACGCTGTTCCGTCGCGCCCTGAAAACATGTACATCCTACCGGGTTCATCGCGGCGGCGGAACCGGTTGGTCGATCTCCCTCTCATCTCCGCCGTCCCCGCAGGGAAAGTGGCGACCCTGTTTCATCCGGACTATGCAGAAGACTACGTGACGGTGGATGACATCAAAGACCCGCAAGCCTTCGCCCTGAAGGTGAAAGGGAACAGCATGGCCACGCGCATTGAAGATGGCGATGTTGTCGTCGTCAGTCCGCAGCAGGAACCGCGGTCAGGAGATGTGTGTGTGGTGAGAGTGAACGGGGAGGATACGCTCAAGAAGGTGAAGTTCGAAGGGAACTACATTCATCTCATTCCCTTCAATCCCGAGTTCGACCCGGTGGTGGTGAAACGGCGGGAAGTTAATTTTGTCTGGAAGGTCGTCAAACTCATCAAGGAGCTTTGACCCGGCGTCAGCAGTTGCGTGCAGGCCGGATACGGACACTGCAGCTCTTGAATCTCCGGTATCACCGGCCGCCCACGGGCTGGACTGAGAACCTCTCCTCCTGCATAACCCGCATCACCGGCCGCCCACTGGTTGGGTGAAAAAAACCGCGCATCCGGCTGCTTACTGCACCATGTGTACAACCACGCCATCCCGTAGTTTGGGCTCGAACCATGTCGATTTCGGAGGCATGGTCTTGCCCGCATCGGCGATGGCCAGCAACTCATCGATTGAGGTTGGATGAAGTGCGAATGCGACCTTCATCTCGCCTGAATCCACCCGCCTCTCCAGCTCTCCCAGCCCCCGGATACCGCCGACGAAATCGATGCGTTTGCTTGTCCGGGGGTCATCAATCCCCAGGATAGGTTTCAACACGTACGCTTGTAGGACGGAGACGTCCAGGCGTTCCACCGGATCGGAAATGGATGTGAGTTCCGCCGGCGCGAGCAGCGCATACCACTGGTGGTCCATGTACATGCCGTACTCGCCCTTGCGCAACGGCCTGTGCTGTTTTGTCACAGATTTGACGTCAAATGTTTTCCGGACCTCCTTCAGGAATTCTTCCGAAGTCCGGCCGTTCAGGTCTTTGACAACGCGATTGTAGTCCATGATCCGCAGCTGCGCGTGGGGAAACAAAACCGCAAGGAAGAAATTGTATTCTTCGTCTCCACGGTGGTGCGGATTAGTGTCGGCAAGCTCCTTGCCAACGCGCGCTGCAGCCGCGGAGCGGTGATGGCCATCTGCGACGTAGAGTGAGGGCACCGCCTGAAACTCTTTTTGCAGGGCCATGATGGTCGGCTGATCCCGGATGACCCACAACTGATGGCGGATTTCGTCTTCGGCAACGAAATCGTATTCCGGGGTAGAGGCGATGACTCTGACCACGATGGCGTCAATTGCAGGCCGGGCACGGTACGTGAGAAAAATCGGGCCGGAATGGGCATTGGTAACCTTGACGTGCTTTGTCCGGTCGTCTTCCTTGTCCTTCCTTGTCAATTCGTGTTTCTTGATCGTGTTGTTCAGATACTCCTGCACCGAAGCACATCCGACGATGCCATACTGCGTGTGTCCATGCATCGTCTGCGCATAGATATACAAGGCCGGAGACGCTTCCTCTGCAAGGATCCCGTCACGGATCAGCTTCTCGAGATTCTCCTTTCCCTTGCGATACACGCGTTCGTCGTACAGATGGACGTCGGGTGGCAGATCCACTTCCGGCTTGCCGACATGGAGGAAGGAGAGAGGTTTCCCTTTGACCTCGATGCGGGCTTCTTCGGAGTTCAGCACATCGTACGGTTTGGCGGCGACCTGCGCGGCATATTGGGGGAGCGGGCGGTATCCTTTGAAGGGGCGGAGCGTAGCCATGGTGATCGTGTCTCTTGTCTGTGGGAGCCTGTGTGCCGCTGCTCGGCGGCATGTGGATGGATCTTACAGAAGGAGAGAGAAGAAAAGACGCATGCGTCCTTCTCCTCTCTCCATGCTGTTCAGCGTAAAACGTACCGGTGGGCGTCAGCCCAGCGTCGGAAGTATCTTCTCAATCGCTGCGATAACCTCCTTCACGTCCGTCATGGTCAACTCGCCCATATGGGCGATCCGGAACGTCTTCTCCTTCAGGTCGCCATACCCGTTGGAGATCTGCATACCGACCTTCGCAAGTCCGTCGTTGAGCGCCTTCACCGAGATGTTGCGGGTGTTGGTGATGGTGGTCAGCGTGACGGATGCGTACTTCTCTTCCGGATAGAGTGCGAAGTTGTTCTTCGCCCATGCACGGGTGTACTCCGCCATTGCCTTGTGACGGGCGTACCGGTTCTCCAGTCCCTCAGCAAGAATACGGTCGAGCTGATAGTTCAGGGCGAACATGTGCGAGAGCGACGGGGTTGCCGAGTACTGATAGTCTTTTGTTTCGATGTACTTGTAGATTTCGAGAATGTCGAGATACCACCCGCGGTGTTTGACCTGCTTGCCGTGTTCCAGTGCGCGTGGCGTGACGGAGCAAATTGCCATGCCGGGAGGGAGGGCAAGTGCCTTCTGGGTGGATGTGATGCAGACGTCGATCCCGAGCTTGTCCACTTCGATCTTTGCGCCGGCCATGGAGCTGACCGAGTCGACCAGCCAGAGCACTTCCGGATACTTTTTCCGCACTTCGGCAATCTCCTCGACCGGGTTCATGATCCCCGTGGAGGTCTCGTTGTGTGTGACGGTGAAGACGTCATATTTTCCGGTGGCAAGGGCCTTGTCCACCATTTCCGGGGTTGTCGGTTTGCCCCATTCGGATTCCACCTTGTCGGCGGAGACGTTGTTGGCCTCGGCCATTTTGAACCACCGGTTGCCAAATGCGCCCACGGAAAATACGACAGCGCGTTTTGCCGTGAGGGACCGGATGGAGCCTTCCATCAGGCCGGATCCCGATGATGTGGAAAGGAGGATCGGATTGGTGGTGTGGAAGACCTTGCGCATCTTCTCGCTTATCTCGCGCTGAAGTGCGGAGGCGTCCTTGGAACGGTGGCCGATCATGGGCGTGGCCATCTTCTGCAGGACATCCGGAGCGACTTCTGTTGGACCCGGAATGAACAGTTTCTTATGCATGGGAACCTCTCTTCAATGTGAGGGGTAGACGGTCATTGTGCTGCATGCTGGAATGAACAGGTATGGTGACCAAATTTCGCCATAAATCCCTCCAAAAGCAATCACTCCGGACCAGCATGGCAACACCCGAATGTCAGCACAGTGTTGAACAATGCGCGCCCGGGGCGTTCTCTTTCCGGCGCATCAATGGGACGGTGCCGGAGAAACACAAGCGGCGGATCCGTTGCCGAACCCGCCGCTCTGTGTGCTGCTTACTGCATATGTCTTGCGTCACTACGAAACTCTGTAGTGATGGTTGCGAAACCGGTTGCAGCCCTCCGGACCCCGGAACGATGAAGCTCCGTGATCACTGGAGCGACCGGTCAACCGGCTGTCAGAATCCGGCGCTCAGGTTGAGCCGAACCGCTCTGCCGATGCCCGGAATGACGCCGCTGCGATCGGCATCCGCAAAGAACTCAGTATCCAGAGCGTTGAGGATCTGCACCGAGGCCATGGTCTGCAATCCAAGCAGATCAAAGCTGGTGCCCATGTTAAGATTCACCACCGTAAATGCCGGCAGCTTGGTATCGAACTTCGGGTCGAAAATGCGCTTCCCGTTCACGAATGCCCATCCACCGTCGGTGGCCATGTAGGAAGCGCCATCGAGGGCGACTATGCGCGCACAGTAGGCGACATTCACGCCGAAGAAGAAGGACGGAATCCGGTAGTTCAAACCGACCGTCACCATCGTCTGCGGGCCGCTGGCAACCGGAGTGTCCGTGAGTTCATCAAAGAAGAGCGTGTCCACTTTGCCCTGGTCGTTCAAGGCGGCTGCGTTGAATGCCAGACGCGCACCGGTGATCGGGTCTCTTTTCACTCTATCCAGGACTTCCTTCCACCTATTGTCCATCAGGGTGACACTTCCGGTGAGCTCGAGACCCCTGATCTTGAGATATTCCTCAAGCTTCAGTGTCGCTTCTGCTTCGATGCCCTGGTGTATGGACTTGCCGACGAGCTCCGAGCGATTACCGTTCCGGTCGTACCCCGGCTCGCCTGCCTTGGAGAGGTCAGTGATACGGGCGGACTTGTTCGCCCATGTCATCCAGTATCCATTCACCTTGGCATTGAGTGACGGCGAGGTCCAGCCGAGGCCTGCTTCGAGCTGATCGGATTTTTCGTCCTCGACCAGCGGGTCTACGCGTCCCTGATTGTAGTACACACCGAGGTCTACGAACCGTTCGGCGTGTGCATAGTTGCCAAACACGTTCAGGTTATCGGTGAGGTTGATATTCACGCCGCCTTTGGGCTGGATGAATCCACGTGAACGATCTGCGTTGACCAGGTCGAATTCATACCACCGGGGTGCCGTGGCGGCGTTGTCCTTCATGAGGAATTTCCCGTTTCCGGTCGGACCCTCTTTCAGGGTGCCGCGAGACGCCTCTTCCGCACGGCTCAGCATCTTGCCGATGGCGTTCTCGCTCGGCATGAATTCGCTCAGCTGATACTTGTACCACACATACTGGATGGATCCCATGAAGTTGACCTTCCCGAGCGTTGCATTGCCCTGCAGGAAGATGGTGTACTGCGGTGTCTCGCCCCTGTAGTTCCGGTACTGCGTCGAGTAGGCCGCATCCTTGGCTTCTGCCATGGTCCAGCCGAAGATATTGCCGACGTCGCTTGCAGGTCCGTCCAGGTCACCCTGATACACGCGGCGGGAGAATGTGCTGGTCATGATCTTGCCCGTTGAATCGCGGCGGGCATAGCTGAAGTTGACCGAGGTTTTGCCATACAAGTTGGTGAAATGCCCGGGGTGGTCGGCCATCCATGACCTGAACTCGCCACCGGCAGTAACAGTCAGAAAGTCGGTTGGCTTCGTGGTGAGGCTGGCCAGGATACCGCCCTGCTGATGGAACGAATAGCTGATACGTTGATACGCGTTGGCAAGATACGTATTGCGTGCCACTGTTGGATCAATCACATAGCCTTCCGGACCGACGAGGCTGAGGATCGTGCCGTCAGCGTTCCGGCGGTAGACGGTGCCGAGACTGTTCATGCTGGACCCGCCCCCGCGGCCTTTGGAATAAAATGCAGTGGCCTGCACGGACGTGAGCGGGTTGATGTCATACCGGTAGTGCAGCTCGGCCTGGGATTTGTGGTAGAAGTTATGCGACAGGTTGACGAATGTCGGGTCGACGAGTTCGCGGCTGTCATCCAGCAGTGCGTAGTTGGGCAGACCATTCGTCGCGTTTGGCGGCATTGCATCTACGACGGCCCGCGGAAGGAATGGGGCAGGATTGGCTTTGTAACCGTACTTCTTGAAGTAGCTGACGTCGTTGCTCCAGGAGTACCCATGTTCCTGTGGCGCGCCGTGAAGGACGAACTTCAAGCTTTGCTGCGGATTGATATACCAGGCAAGCGATGTATAGTAGTTGACACCCTCATAGCGTCCGCTCACACGGCTGCCCTCGGCAACCTTCCGGTCGAGACGGACCGTCGCGGCAAACTTGTCGCCGATGAGTCCGGTGTTCGCTTCGATCCCGTACATGGAATTCAGCGGAGTCCCCATGACGAGGTTGAGGCGGTAGCTGGGTGTGGCAGGGGCGTCTGCGGTGACGATGTTGAATGAACCGCCGAATGAACCTGCGCCGTAGAGTGACGAGCCCGCGCCGCGCTGAATCTGAATGGAAGCGGCGGAGGCAGAGACCGAGCCCCAGTTCGACCAGTAGACGGAGTTGGATTCAGGATCGTTGGTCGGCACACCGTTGACCAGCACCTGCACGTAGTTCTGGCTGAACCCGCGCACGAGGACTTTCGCTTCACCGTTCCCGACACCGTCGGTGGAATACGTGTACACACCCGGCGTCCCCTGCACAAGCAGGGGGGCATCCTGGCCGTGGATCTTCTGCTCGATGTCCATCTTGTCGATGTTGCTGAACGCAACAGGTGTCTCGCGCTCTTTCGCGCGGTTCACCTCGACGACGACCTCGCTGGACTGAATCATCGTCTGGTCGAGAGTAACATCGAGGGTAACGGGACTACTGGCAACTGTAACACGACGTTGCACCGGAATGTACCCGACGTACGCGAAGCGCACGTTGTACTGTCCGGGCGGAACATTCGCGATAGCATAGTCGCCATTGACATCGGATACTGCGCCCATCTTTGTGCCGACGATACTGACTGTGGCACCGACAAGCGGTCCCTTTCCCTCGGCATCCGTTAGCCGTCCACGGATTTCTCCCTGGGAAAAGGCAAACGACTGCATAAGGAGGAGGAGAACAAACGTAGTAACGGTCCTGACCATACAACACCTCCTGGTGATGTGAAGTGAACTGAACTGTTTTGTGGGTTGAACAGGTAAACGCTGGAGCGACGAAGTTTAGAGAACGCAGAAAACTTCCCTCAACGAGCGGTACAGAGCGTCTGGGTCACCAAGACCAAAGGCGGTAATCGGAGACTGAATTGGATCGGGCTTGACCGTGAGGTGCACCAATCTGGAAAAGAAAAACGTCAAAAACAAGTTATGAAATTGCATGTATCCTTGCACCTGGGGGCAGGTATGGGTATCTTCTTTACATATTCTCCTGTATGGAGACCCGCAGAAACCGAAGACCTGCGGTCTCTCTCGTGGATTCGATGAATTTTGTGAGGTTTCGCAAGATAATGCGACAGATCATAATGAATCTCCTCTTCCTTGCTCTCCTTGCGCTTGGCGCTGCAACCGCTTTGTCGCAGGCAAGCCTCACCGTCATCCATGCACCCTCCGCCATCGCCGGCTCAGGAGGGACAGGCACCGTCGGAACACCATATGCTGTGTTTGTCCGCATCCAGGGGTGGACTGCCGCAGCCAACGCGCAGGCCTACCTGAAAATCTATTCGTCAACCAACAATGAATACATGTGGACGGGAAGCGTGTGGAGCAACGGGACAACGTTTTCAGAGTCGAATCAACCTGTCGTGAACATCGATGCCTCCGGGAACTGGTCAGGATGGATCTATGCGAAACATAATGCCTCCCTCGGCTCAACAGCATCGGTCCGCGCTGCGAAAGTCGGTGCGACCAGCACCACACAACTAACATCCTCCTCCCGGTCGTTCACCATTCTGGATATGCAGGCAACCGGCACCGGCGGATGGATCATGCGGCCGTCCTCCTCCGCTGCCAACAAAGGCGTCCTGGCATATGCCGGCGGTACGATTGTGGGAAGTTACCGAACGGAGGAGAATGGGATAGCGGAAGGGTATGCGTATGGATCCGGGGGGCTGAAGATCGCCGTCCCCGCTGGCACCATCGATTCGCTCGTCACCGTCACCGATGATGGAAATCGCGAACAAGTCTTTACCGGACCATGGTTTGTCACCGCCGGACAGGAGACCGATGCGAGTCTGAGTGGTGGGAGCATAGGACGTGGATCCGTCAGGATCTCTCCCTCAACACTTTCGGGCGGCACGCAGCATGATGTAACTGTGTCGGTGTATGGCGAAACACCGCATGTGCTTGCTGCCGTGCGCATCAGTATCCCATCGGCATGGACCTGGTCACATCAACTGGCCGATGTTCTCTGTACCGGCGGAGGAAGCCCGGTGGTCTCCGTCAACGGTGATACCATCGTCGTCGGAGGAATAGCCGTGGCTGGGGCCGACAGCATGCTCCTCACTGTCCGCAATGTCATCCCTGCAGACTCCACGGCGCGCTTTACATTCTTCACACGGACCGGTACTCACCCGGACTCTCTTTTTGCGCTGAGCACTCAACCATCGGTCTTTGTCTACAGCATTCCGCTCCCCATCTCTGCCGTCAAGGCAAATGATGCGTCCGGTGTGCCGCTGCGGAATAACACGCTTGTGACCGTGCGCGGGATCGTGACGGTCGCGAATGAGCTCGGTGGACCTTCATACATACAGGACAACACCGGCGGCATGGCTGTGTTCGGCTCATCATTCTCGGCAGCCGTGACGATAGGGGATGAAGTTGTTGTCTCGGGCCTGGTCCAGCCCTTTGCGGGATTGACGGAGATCGTCAACCCGCAGCTTCATCTGCTGGCAAGTTCTGGCAACTCCGTTGAGCCGCTGGTTGTCACCCCGGGGGCTATCCGCCGTGACGGTTCGGGAGGCGTGGAGGCATACGAAGGACGTCTTGTCCGGCTGAACGGTGTTCACGTGGGTGGCAGCGGTGCATGGTCGGCAAACACGAACTATCCGCTTGTAGCCGGGACGGATTCGACAGAGATCCGCATTGATGCCAGCACAACCCTTGTCGGAGCTCCGATCCCGGCGTCTGCCTGCGATGTCATTGCCGTAGTCGGCCAGTACATAACTTCCTCTCCGTACATCGGAGGCTATCAGCTCATGCCCCGGTTCACCGGAGACATCATGGTGACCGGACCGGGAATATCTTCCGTTCCAGTGGAAACCGACCTTACGCCAACGTCATTCAGGATCGTGTGGACGACGGAGCTTCCGGGCACGTCCGGTTTACGGTATGGCAGAACCAGGTCGTATGAGCTTGGTGTAGTAGCGCCGGACACGCTCTTACGGACGTTCCATAGTGTTCCTGTCACAGGTCTGGAATCCGCAACCATTTATCACGTCCAGGCATTTTCTGCAAGCGCTGGCGACACCAGTGTGGCGGGAGATCTTGTCGTGAGCACGGCCTCACCGCAGCAGTCCACCGGTGCGATCCATGCGTACTTCAACAAGAGCGTTTACACATCTCTTGATCCCGGTACTCCGGCTGCCGGCAGCCAGAATCTTGTCTCGTTGCTTGCAGCAAGGATCGCAGCTGCCCGGCGGTCTGTGGATGCGGCATTCTACAGCCTTTCCGGGACTCCCGGTCCGGGTACGGACATCGCCCAGGCGCTGATAGCGGCGCGTCAGAGGGGCGTCCGCGTCCGGGTGATCTGCGAACAGGACAACAGGAACACCTCCCCGTTGAGCAGTCTTGTCAGTGCCGGCATTCCGTTGATTACGGATACATTTGATCCGGCGAATGCGGGGGCGGGCCTGATGCACAATAAGTTTGTCGTCATCGATGCGTATGGCGGCGCACCGGAGAGCGTGTGGGTATGGACGGGATCGTGGAATCCCACAGAGCCCGGGACGTACGACGACTATCAGAATGCGATAGAGATCCAGGATCCGGCCCTTGCGGGATCGTACACGCTAGAGTTCAACGAAATGTGGGGAAGCGCAACGGAGGTTCCCAGTGCGGCGGCATCGCGTTTCGGGCCGCGCAAGACCGACAACACGCCGCACCGTTTTGTGATAGGCGGCAGGCAGGTCTCCTGCTACTTCAGTCCGAGTGACAATGCGACAGCCCGGATCATTGACGCGCTCAGCAGTGCCGATTACTCCGTCCACTTTGCCTTGCTGACGTTTACGCGGTCCGACGTAGCCAGCACGCTTGTCGCCCGAAAATCCGCCGGTTGTGTTGTCCGTGGCGTGATGGACAACGGCGTTGATACGGGCTCCCAGTATGCCAGTTTAGTGGCCCAGGGCACGGACGTACGGCTCAAGACCGGTTCCGGACTCCTTCACCACAAATATGCTGTGATTGACGCGGGATTCCCGGCATCCCATCCGCTCGTGGTCACCGGCTCGCACAACTGGTCAAACTCCGCCGAGAATTCGAACGGTGAGAACACGCTCTTCATCGAAGATGGCGCTCTGGCGATGCAGTATCTCCAGGAATTCGCCGCCCGGTACTATCAGTTTGGCGGGTCCGACTCAATCCGCGTGAGTGTCGAGCGGCTGACTGATGGCATGCCGCAGGCATCTGCGCTTCTGCAGAACTACCCCAATCCGTTCAATGGAGAGACTGCAATCCGCTTCACGGTGCAGGCCTCCGGGATCGCGGACCGGAAAGTGACGCTGAAGGTGTTCGACGTGCTGGGTCGCGAAGTGACCACGCTTGTGGACGGGATGCTGGCGGCCGGGGAATACCGTGTGGCGTTTGATGCGTCGGCTCTGGCAAGCGGCGTGTATCTGTATGCCATTCACGCAGGTGAGTACCGTGATGTCAAAAAGATGGTCCTGGTTCGCTAGCGTCCTGGCGGCTGGTCTGGCCCTGTGTGCTTCCGTGTCTGTTGCGGCCGAAGCGCCCCGGTACGTACGGGCGGCTGTTGTGATCGGCCCCGGCGATATGCTCCGCCTCGGCGCCTCCGGCATTCCGGTGGAGGAGGGGAACAACCGGGCGTCTGACGTGATTGAGCTCATCCTCTCGCCTGCGGAAGTTGCGCGTCTTCGTGCAGATGGGTTCATGCTCACGATCCTTGATCGTGATGTTGCCCGCACCTATGCCGAACGGGCACGGCGCGATGCACGGAGCATCCCGCTCCAGGCTTCATCAGCGGTTGCGCATTTCCACCTCGGATCCATGGGAGGATTCCTGACCCTTGCCGAACTCGAGGCGGAGGTGGATTCCATGCGCGCTGCATTTCCCCTTCTGATCTCCCGCCGTGAAACGCTGGGCGTCAGCATTGAGAACCGTCCGCTCTGGGCAGTGAAAATCTCACGCAATCCGGATGTGGACGAACAGGAACCCCGCGTGCTCTATACTGCGCTGCACCATGCGCGCGAGCCGCAGGGGATGATGACCCTGGTGCACACGATGTGGTACTTCCTGGAGCATTACGGGATCAACGAGGACGTCACGGAGATTCTGGATCGTCGTGAATTGTACTTTATGCCAGCCGTAAATCCGGACGGGTATGCGTTTAACCAGTCGACCAACGCCGATGGTGGGGGCATGTGGCGCAAGAACCGCCGGCAGAACGCCGATGGGTCCGTTGGTGTGGACCTGAACCGTAACTACGGCATGGCCTGGGGATACGACAATGTCGGATCGAGCGGCACCCCTTTCCATGATTCGTATCGCGGCACGGGGCCGTTTTCGGAGCCCGAGGTTGTTGCGATCAGGGAACTCTGCATGCGCAAGCATTTCTCGGTCGCCCTCAATCATCACTCCTTCGGCAATGTGCTCATCCATCCGTGGGGGCACAGGAACGCCCAGACACCTGACTCGGTTGTCTTCCGCAGGCTGGCCGAGATTCTCACGCGGCGTTCCTACTATGCGTACGGCACAGGAATGGAAACCATAGGGTATGCCACAAACGGCGATTCGGATGACTGGATGTACGGCGACACTCTTGTGAAGCCGATGATCTATTCGATGACCCCGGAGGTCGGCGGCGCTGACGACGGGTTCTGGCCGAGCCCGGCACAGATTGCCCCGATCGCAGAACGGAACCTGGACGCCAACCTCAGTCTGGCGCGGCTGGCGGGGGAGTGCTATGCGGTGGAAGTTGCGGCCGTAAACCAGCGGGTAGACAATGACACGGTGTCGTTGTCGCTTGCACTGCGCAGCCTCGGAGCCCGGAAGGTATCGTCCGGAGTCACCGTACACATCGAGGAAAGCGACTCGCGTCCTGTATACCCACCGAGCGCGTTTGTCTCGACCTCTTCGCCTTCACCATTTCAGGTGAAGATTGTGCGGGATAAGGGGAAAGCAGAAGGCTCCTGGATGGCTCTCCACGTTCGATTGTCAGCCGCAAATGACTACAGCCGGGATTCCATCCGTTTCCGGATAGGGATTCCTGTGGTACTGATACGTGATACTGTTGATACGCTTGGCGGCAGATGGGCTGCTGTCAGCACGCTGACAGGTTCGAACTGGGATACGAGCAGTACGTGGGCGTATTCCGGGAGACTGGCCTACACGGACAGTCCGATAGGGGAGTACCAACACAGCCTCACCAGCGTTCTCACGCTGGCAGCGCCCATTCGTCTTGCGGGCTCAGCCGCAGAACTTCGTTTCCGGGGACGCTGGGACATTGAACCGGAATATGATATCGTCGTTGTTGAAGCGTCATCGGACCAGGGACGCACGTGGTCCGCGCTGGAGGGCAAATACACGCGGCCCGGCTCGGGGGCCGTTGGGAGCAAGCAGCCACTGGGAGTGCCCGGTCTGGACAGAATGCAGAGGGAGTGGGTTGAGGAGGTGATGGACCTCCAGGCCTTTGTCGGGGGAGAGTTGCTCCTGCGGTTCCGCCTCGATACGGATGCATTTGTGCAACGGGATGGCATTTTTGTCGACGATATAACCGTCCTCCTCTATAATACAGGTCCTCTGTCTGTCCGCGATATGACCACGCCGGCTGCACCATGCCTCTTTCAGAACTATCCCAATCCCTTCAATGGCGAGACCCGGATTCGGTTTACGCTTGGCCAGCGCGCTCAAAACGAACGCGGAGAGCGGAGGGTGACGGTAAAGGTGTTTGACGTGCTCGGTCGTGAGCTGGCGACGGTTGCCGATCATCCGTTTGGATCCGGAGACCATGTGGTCACATTCAATGCTGGCGGCCTGGCCAGCGGCGTCTACTGGTACCGCCTGCAGGATGGAGCACACGCTGCGGCGCGTTCCATGATCATCCTCCGGTAAGTGCGCGTGTCATCGTGAGCGTTCTGCCGGGACTCTCATTCTGGCGGGCGATCGAACTCTGTGTGGATGGTTCTGGAAGTATCAAGTGATTGTATGCCGTCAGCGGAGTGGTTGCTTTTAAGGACGGTGTTTGCTAATTTTCCGCTCGGATGCCACCCCACCATGCGCTCGTATTCCCTAGACGACATACGTCAGACGTTCTCCACATCAACCGACTTCAACGAAATTTTCGATGTGTTCCAGGCAGCGTTGCGGCAGAAGATCAAGGATGTGGAGCCGTATCGCTTGTTGTTCTGGAATCAATCGTTGACGCCCGACGAAATCCGGCTGTTTGGCGAAAAGCTGGCGGCGGAATTCAACGACCTTGCCTACGACGTCTACCTGTGGCTGGCCAGCGTATTCGAAGTCACGGCCTCGTCGGATGACAACTACGAACTCGCGCTCCACTACTACCAGAAAGCCGCTGCGGCGCGCCCCGTGGAGCCGGATCCCTATCTTGATGCATGTGATTGTTACGATCCGGACCTCAACATCCCTCCCCTCCATGCCCTGGTCGAGTTTCTGAAGCGTGGGGTTGAGCACGTGCCCCAACCCGCATTGCTGTACAAACGTCTGGCACAGCTGTATGATCTGACGGGAGATGCCGAGCAGAGCGAATGGTGCCGGCAGAAAGCGGAAGGCCAGGAAAACCAGGACATTCCGGACAACCCGAACAATCCGGGCAACCAGGACAGCCCGGAAAGCGACAAAGGTCCGGCCACTGACGCCGATCCTCCTCCTGCATGAAAGAAGTCCGCGGTATTTTGATGATCATCGGCGCAGCAGTGCTCTGGGGCGTCTCGGCAACTGCTGCCAAAGCCCTCCTGAATCAGCGTCTTGATCCTGTGCTCGTGGTCCAGTCGCGCGTGACCTTCTCGCTGATACTCCTGCTGATCTACTTCCTGCTGTTCCGCCCGCAGTTTCTTCGTGTGCGGTTGAGTGAGCTCTGGAAATTCGCGCTGCTGGGGTGTATCGGCGTCGCCGGCACAAACTTTACGTACTACTACACGATCCGCGAAAGCACCGTCGCAACAGCCATCCTCATCCAGTACACAGCTCCCCTGGTGGTGATGCTGTATGCAGTGTGGAGCAGACAGGAGCGGTTCACGGTCGCCAGGTTCACCGCGATGTGTCTCTCGCTACTCGGGTGTTTCCTGGCTGTTGGCGCATATGACCGGTCCATTCTCACCATCACACCTACCGGCGTGGTAACCGGGATTGCATCGATCCTGGGATTTGCTTTCTTGACGGTCTTCACGCACTATGTGCTGCGCACGCATTCAGTATGGACCATGACGTTGTACTCCATCTTGTTTGCCACGCTCTTCTGGCTTGTCGTCAGCCCGCCGTGGGCCGTTGCACAGGCCGGCGTGCAGTTGCCGGTGTGGGGCGCGCTCTTCCTTCTCGCGGTGTTTTCGCTGCTGATCCCCCACACGCTCTTTTTCGGCGCGCTCCGCTGGATTCAGCCGTCGCGTGCGATCATTACCAGCACACTGGAGCCGATCGTTGCGATTGTCTCCGCCGCGATCATTCTGGGCGAAGTGCTTGATCTGCTCCAGGCTGTCGGCGCAGTGCTGGTGCTTGCAGCAATTCTTCTTCTCCATGTCTACCCGGAGGAACATCTTGCCTCGTAGCCGCCGCATTGAACGGATGGCCGCCGTGCTTGCGAAACGCCTGCCGGACCTGACGGTAGTCCTGGAGAATATTCACGATCCTCACAATGTAAGCGCAATTTTGCGGACGTGTGATGCAGTGGGCGTTGTGCGCGTCGAGCTGCTCTATACCTGCGAGTCGTTTCCGAAAATCGGCCGGAAAAGCTCCTCCAGCGCGAGCAAGTGGGTGGAGCGCCGTAAGCATACGTCTGTGGAGGAGTGCTACGCGGTGTTGCGCAGCGAGGGGTACCGGATCATTGCCACCCGCCTGGACGCGAACGCGCAGACACTCTACGAGAGCACGCTCACGGGCAAGGTGGCGTTGGTTCTCGGCAACGAACACCGGGGCGTATCGGAGGCGGCGGCAAGCCAGGCCGACAGCCGGCTCTACATCCCGATGCGCGGCATGATCGAAAGCCTCAACGTTTCGGTTGCAGCAGCAGTTCTTCTGTACGAAGCGCTCCGCCAGCGCCTGGCCCGGGGCCCGGTCTCGGTTCCAGCGCTCCCGCCTGAACAGTATGACGCCATGCTTGCTGACTGGATCAAACGGTAAGCCATTGCCTTGCTTCCACATGGGTGATTCTCTATATTGTAGCGGGGCTTGACGCATCGTTCGCACGCAGGGAAGAGCTTGTATGGAACCGCAGGATCAGGGAACCGTTTCATTCCTGAGCATGAACATCATTCTGCTCGGGATCATTGGGATCGTGGTCTTCGGGTATTTCCTTCTCCTTATCCGCAAACGGTGGCGGCAGAATTTCCTCCATCTCGGAGATCGAAAAAAGCGGAATGAGAAACAGCAGTAGTGCTGCCTTTCCCGCGCTGGTTGCTCCTCCCGATCCTCGCCGTTTGCCCGATGACATGAGTGCAGATCTTCTCCCCCTCGAAACACGTGGAGTTGAAAACCGGATGTTGCGGTAAAACAATACCATCCATCAGGAAATTCCATGCCACCTCTCACTTCCTCGCCGGCCTGGAAAGCACTTCAGGACCATCATGCCGCGATGGCGTCAATCCGCATGCGGGAATTGTTTGCCCGCGATCCCGATCGGTTTTCCCGCTACTCCCTGCGCATCGGAAATCTCCTGATTGACTTCGCAAAACACATCGTTACGGACGAAACAGTGCAACACCTGGTCGCACTCGCACGTCAGG
>Ga0316605_10000526_pt1 | contig 26529 bp, 23 predicted proteins | sample OWC_soil_day20_n_FD_207666 | JGI IMG/M metagenome (GOLD analysis project Ga0316605, IMG submission 207666) | Wetland soil microbial communities from Old Woman Creek delta, Ohio, United States - OWC_soil_day20_noCT | ecosystem: Environmental > Terrestrial > Soil > Wetlands | place: USA: Ohio...
CGGTGTCGTGGACCTCCGAGTGGGATCCCCAGACCCGGAAGGTGACCATCCAGTTGCGCACCCAGGTGGTGTCCCTGAGCCTGGGACCGGACCACTGGAAGGCCTTCCGCGAATACCTGGGATGGATCCAGGAAGGCTGCCGCCGGACCGTTATCCTCAGCAAGGAGGCCTGATGTCCAGGCTGCTTCTGGTCCTCTGTCTGGCCATCACCCTGAATGCCTCCGATTACCGCTCCAAGTTGCCGACCTGGGCTTCCACAGTCGCCCTGTCGGCCCAGGCTGACACGCCTCCGGCCGATGCCGACGCCTGGGTGCTTCTCGACCGCACGGAGATCGCGTACGCGGGCGATGGCGAAATCCGCCAGCGGCGATTCCGGCTGGTCCAGGTCCTCAGCGAACGCGGGCGCAGCCAGGCGACTTTCGCCCTCCGGGGCCTGGGCGGGAAGGCCAGCAAGGTCAAGAAACTGCAGGGATGGAACCTCCGCCCGGATGGGGAGCTGGTGAAGCTGGACCAGGACGAAGTGGTGACCATCCACGACGCTGGCAGCGCGGAGTTCAGCACCGAGACGCTGACTGGGGTCACCCTGGACCGGGTCAAGACGGGCAGCCTCGTGGCGTTCGAATCGCTGGAGAGCATCACCAGCCCGCTCGGACCGGTGGCCCGGGAATTCATCCTAGAAACGGTCCCCATCCGCCGGTGGGAACTGGAAGTGGCCAAGAAGGATGGCTGGTTCACGAACCTGAAGGCCGTGGCCATCGCGATGGAACGGTGCCATTTCCTTCCCTGGATCGCGCAATTCGAGGAAGCTCCGGGCGCCAGGCTGGCGCTCTCCAACCTGCAGGCTCTGCCGAAGGACGAAGGGGCGCATCCCGAGCTCGAGAACATCTTGCCCTCGGTGCAGGTCCGCTTCCTCGACCCCGCCTTCGAGACCGCCCAGATGTGGAATGGCTGGGACGGGCTGGCCAAGTGGACACACGAAGCCTACCGGACTCACCTCGTGGCTCCGGCCATCTCCGATTTGAACGGGGCCTCGGGCCTCGACGGCCTCCGGGCCTTGACCGCGTGGATGGGGCGATCCCTGACCTACAAGCAGGTCTATCTCACCCCAGAGCGGGGCTGGGTGCCGGAGCGTTCCGACGAGGTGGGCCGCAAGCGCTACGGGGACTGTAAGGACCTGAGCTGTTTCCTCATCGCCGGGGCCTCGACCCTGGGATTCCAGGGCCATCCCGTCCTGGCGGCCATCTCGGGTCCCCAGGTGGATCCCGCCGAGGCTCCGTTTCCGCGGTTCAATCACGTCATCGCGGGCATCAGTCTGACGAAGAGCCTGGGCCTCGCGGCAGAGGTGGAGACACCCCGCGGGCGCTTCCTGCTGGTGGATCCCACGGACCCACTTACGCCCCTGGGCTTTCTCAGTGGCGCCCATCGAGGCCGCCACGTGATGATCTGTCTTGAGGGCGGAGCCCAGTGGGTGCGCATTCCCGACAGCGCCATCCAGCCGAGCCGGCTGGCCCTGGAGCTGGAAGGCGAGGCCACCGCGGCAGGCGCCCTGACGGCCGTTCTGCAGATCGAGGAGACCGGTAACGCCTGGGACCTACGCAACGTGGCGAGGGCCCTGGGGGCCAAGGGGGTGAGGGACCGCCTTGTACGGGACCTGCTGGATCTGCCGCCCACCGGGAACCTCGAGGTGCAGAGCCTCGGCGATCCGCTGGACCTCTCGAAGCCGTTCGTGGTCAAGGCGAAGGTGGACCATCCGCAGGGATTCCGCCTGAACGGAGGCGAGCGCGAGCTGGTGGGTTGGGGCCTGCCTGGCCCCCGCGGCGTCATCCAGAAGGTGGGCGCGCCGCGAAGGTACCCGATCCAGTCCCGGGGACAGACAGCGAGAACCCTGCGGGCGCGGCTGAAGGTTCCTGGGCGCCTCCAGCCAGTGGCGGCCGAACGCAGCGGGGACACACCCTTCGCGGCCTACGCGTGGCAGGCTAAGGCCGAGGCGGATGGCGGCGGCTCCGTCCTCACCCTGCGGTTCGACCACCGGTGGAAGGACGCGGAGTTCGGGTTCGACCAGCTCGAGGCGGGGCTTCAGGCCTGGAAGAAGGACCGCAACCAGTTCAAGGGATTCCGCGAGGAGGCCCTCGCCTTCAAGATCCTCCCCTGACCTTTCCGCGCGGGGTAGAGGGACCTCCCGGGCGGCGTGGGACTCCGCCCGGAGTGATCGGCTACACTGGTCCATTCCACCTCACCTACCCGAGGTCACATGAAAGACGCAAACCCTGAACAGGCCATGGATCTGTCCCAGCTGGAAAGGCCGGTGCTTGAGCTGGAGGCCCAGATCAGGGCCATGGAGATGGACCCCTCCCAGACCCGGGAGCGGGAGAAGCTCGAGAAGAAGCTCGACAAGCTGAAGGCGGAACTCTTCACGAACCTCACGGACTGGCAGCGGGCGCAGCTGGCCCGCCACCCCAAGCGGCCCTACACCCTGGACTACCTCGAGCGCATTTGCGAGCGCTTCGACGAGCTGCACGGCGACCGGCGCTTCGGCGACGACGCGGCCATCGTGGCGGGCATGGGCTGGATCGAGGGCAATCCCGTCATGGTCATCGGCCAGCAGAAGGGCCGCGACACCAAGCAGAAGATCCTGCGCAACTTCGGCATGCCCAAGCCCGAAGGCTACCGCAAGGCCCTGCGCCTCATGAAGACCGCGGAGAAGTTCCAGCGGCCCATCCTCTGCCTCATCGACACCCCCGGCGCCTATCCCGGCGTGGACGCGGAAGAACGCGGCCAGGCCGAGGCCATCGCGCGGAACCTCCTGGAGATGGCCAAGCTCGAAGTGCCCGTGGTGGCCGTGGTCATCGGCGAAGGCGGCAGCGGCGGGGCGCTGGCCCTGGGCGTGGCGGACCGCGTGCTCATGATGGAGAACGCCATCTACTCGGTGATTTCTCCCGAGGGCTGCGCCTCGATCCTCTGGAAGGACTCGACCCAGGCCCCCAAGGCCGCCGAGGCGCTGAAGCTCACCGCGCCGCATCTGCTGGAGCTCGGCGTCATCGACGGCATCGTGAAGGAGCCCCTGGGCGGTGCCCACGCCGACTTCGACGCCGCCGCGGCCGCCTTGAAGGACGCCATCATCGAGGCCTTCTCGGAGCTCTCCGAGCTCTCGGCGGAGCAGCTCGTGGAAGAGCGCTACCAGAAGTTCGCCCGCATGGGCAGCGTGGGCTGACATGGAAGCCATGCGCTGGCGCCTCCGCCGGAGCAGTCCGGCGGGACTGGCGCCCTGGATGCCCATGGCTGATGCCTGGGGCCTGGACCCGCGCCTGGCCCGCCTGGCCTGGCTGCGTGGCGTGGACCGGCCCGAGGCCCTGGCCTGGCGGCTGGATCCCTCCTGGGCCCGCAGCACCGATCCGCACCTGCTGCCCGGCGTGGACGAGGCGGTGGCGCGCATCCGCCAGGCCATCGAGCGGCGCGAGCGCATTGTCGTCTACGGCGACTACGACGTGGACGGCGTCACCGCCACGGCGCTGCTGGTGCGCACCCTGGAGCGCCTCGAGGCCGACGTCTCCTTCTTCATCCCCAACCGCTTCTCGGACGGCTATGGCCTGCACCTGGACTGCATCCAGGAGCTGAAGGCCACCCGCGACCCCGCGCTGCTTATCTCGGTGGACTGCGGCGTCCGCAGCCTGGCCGAGGTGTCGGCCAGCCGCGACCTGGGCCTCGACTGGGTGATCACCGACCACCATGCCCTGGGGGCCGAACTGCCCGCCGCCGCCGCGGTGGTGCATCCCCACCTGGGGGACTATGCCAACCGCTTCCTTGCGGGCGTGGGCGTGGCCTTCAAGCTGGCCCAGGCCCTGCTGGGCGCGGCGCCGCGCCCAGCGGGCGCCGAGGCGGCCTTCCTGGACGGGCTGCTCAAGCTCGTGGCCATCGGCACCGTGGCCGACGTCATGCCCCTGGTGGATGAAAACGCGCTGCTGGTGCGCCGGGGCCTCGACCTGCTCGCCGGAAAGAATGGACCCGGCCTCGCGGCGCTGCTGCGGGCCGCGAAGAAGGAGGGCGCTCTGGGGGCCCAGGACATCGCCTTCGGCGTGGCGCCCCGCCTCAACGCCGTGGGCCGCATGGGGGGTGCGGAGGACGCAGTCCGGCTGCTGCTCACGCGGGATCCGGCGGAGGCTGAGACCCTGATGGCGAAAGTCGAGGGGCTCAACCAGGAACGCCGGGCCATCCAGGCGGAGCTGAGCGCCTCGCTGCCGGCGCCGGACGGCGCCGCCTTCGACCTCGTGCTGGATCCGTCGGCTCACAAGGGCGTGATCGGCATCGTGGCCGGGCACCGCATGCGCGCCACCGGCCGTCCGTCCGGCGTCTGCACCGTGGTCGACGGGGTGGCCCACTGCAGCCTGCGGGCGCCGGATGGCTACGACCTGGGGGAGCTCCTCGCGTTGGCCCAGCCCTTCATCCTGGGCGGCGGGGGGCACCGGGTGGCTGCGGGGCTCAGCTTCGAGGCGGCCCGGTTCGCCTTCGTGCGCCAGGTGCTCCAGCGCGGCGCCGCGGCCCAGGCGGAGGGCCGCGAGATCCCGCCCCTGCTGCTGGACGGCGGACCCGGAGACCTGCCCGACGACGCCGACCTCGCACGCCTCGAGCCCTTCGGCCAGGGCTTCGCCCCGGCCATGGCCCGGATCGAAGGCGTGATCGTCTCCGCCTCGGTCTTCGGGGCGGATCACTGGAAGCTGCGCCTGGCGGGCCTTCCCGACCCCCTCACCTGGTTCGCGGGCCGCACCCGGCCTGCGCTGCCGAAGGCCGGAGACCACCTGCACCTCGTCGCCGCGCCGCAGGGCAGCCCCCGCTGGGGCCGTTCCTGGCTGGTGGAAGGCCTGCTCGGGGAGGCGGCCCCGTGAAGGTGATCGCCCTGCTCCGGGACCTCCCTCCCGCCCGGCATCCGCTCTGGCGGGCGCTGGGCTGGGGACTGGTCGCGGGCACGCTGGGCTTCACGGCACGTTTCCTCCTCGTGGGTAGCGAGGGCATGCCGGGCCGCACCGTGGGCGGAGATCCCCTCTTCGGCGAGGGCACCCGGGGCAGCGTGGGCACCCTCACGGAGCAGCTGGGACCCAACCGCATGGTGCTTGCCTACAAGACCATCGAAGGCTCCGAGGATGACCTGCACCTGTCGCAGGTGACGGGCCGGCTGGACGAGCAGGCCGGAATGTGGCGGCTGACCTCGCCCAGGGCCCGGCGCCAGGCCGGCGTGTGGACCTTGCAGGGCCCCATGGACCTGGGCGTCGCCCAGCCGGGTACCACGGTCGCCCTGGGGCGGGGCCGCATCGAAGGCGAGGTGCCCGCCATCCGCTGGACCGGCGGCGAATGGGAGGGCCTGGCGCCGCTTCGCTGGGAGTCCATGGAAGGCTCCTCCCGCGGCGTGTGGAACCTGCCGACCGGCTGGCGGCGGGAGGCCGATGGCCGCCTGCGCGTGGAGCACGGCCCGGTCCGCTGGCAGGCGCCCGCGGGCACCGTGCCGGTCCCCACCCTCCAGGCCATGGAGGCCGAGCGGCTCTGGGCCACGCCGGGCTTCCTCACCGGCCATCTGGAAGGCGTCCGGGCCCGCCTCAGCGAGGGCTCCCTTCAGGCCTCCGTGGCCGACCTGGCCCCGGACACGATCACCTGGCCCGGTCCCCTGTCCTTCGAACGGGCGGATGGCTGGAGAGGCGAGGCCCAGGGGGGCACGGCGCCCAGGCCCGCGCCCGGCGCGACCTTCCAGCAGGTGGAACTGCGGAAGTTCAGGGCCCACCGGGCCACCGCCGCCGGGGAAGAGCAACTCACCACCGACGGCGCGCGGTGGACCCCCGCGGGGCTGCGGCTCGAAGGCAATGTGGTCTGGGATCAGCCGGCGGAGGGCCAGCGCCTCACCCTCAAGGCGCCGCGGGTGCTCATGCGGGAAGGGGCGGGGCGGGACCTGCCCGACACCCTGGCCGTGGGCCACGCGGTGGCGGAGGGCCACGCCCTGCTCACCTGGGGCCGGCGCAGCCTGTCGTCGCCGCGCATCGAGGTGGAACGGGCCACGCGGCGTTGGAAGCTCCAGGGCCCAGTTCTAGGGCGCGGCGAGGACGGCACGTTCAGCGGCGGATCCGGTCAGGGCGATCCCGGCTCCTGGACCATCGACGGCCCTGTGCAGGTGAACCTCTTCACCGGCGGCAGCCTGCGCGGCACGCGGCTGGTGTGGGAGGACACCCTCTGGACCCTCACGGGCCGCCCCGCGGCCTGGAGCCGCCTGCGGGAGCGGCTCTCGGGCCCGCGGATCCTGCGACGCGGCGAGGTGGTGAGCTTTCCTGAGGGCCTGAGCGGCACGCTGGCCGCGGCGGACGGCGACCTGTTCCTGCGGGCGGAGCGGGGGCAGAGCGACGTTCAGAAGATCGTCCTCAGCGGCGGCGTGGAGTGCCAGGGCCAGGGCTGGCGACTGGTGGCGGACGCGGTGACGGTGACGCTGGGGGCCGATCGCTCCGTGAAGCTGGTGCAGGCCAAAGGGGCCGTGACCCTGCGGGGCCGCCTGGGCGAAGGGCAGGGCGAGGCCCTCGACCTGGAACCGGGTCCCCAGACCGTGAAGTGGCAGGGCCGGGTCCGGGGAAAGGGTGCCGGAAGCGGTTGGTGACACCGCCCGGGATTCGGGCATGATGGGTAAACCCTCGTATTAGGAGGCACCATGCCCCGAACCCGCGTCCTCGCCCCCCTGGCCTTGCTCCTGGCGGCTGGTCCCATCTTCTCGGCCGCGCCGAAGGCCAAGGAGGAACCGGCCGCCGCCAAGGAATCCCCTCTGGCCGGGCTGCCCCTGCGGAACCTCGGGCCGGCGGTGACTTCGGGCCGGGTGGGCGACATCGCGGTCGATCCCAACAAGGCTGACACCTGGTACGTGGGTGTGGCTTCGGGCGGCGTCTGGAAGACCGTGAACGGCGGCACCACCTGGACCCCCCTCTTCGACAAGGAATCCTCCTTCTCCATCGGCTGCGTGACGGTGGACCCCCGGGATTCCAACACGGTGTGGGTGGGATCCGGCGAGAACAATTCCCAGCGCTCGGTGGCCTACGGCGACGGCGTGTACCGCAGCCTGGACGGCGGCAAGCACTGGGAGAACCTGGGCCTGAAGGCCAGCGAGCACATCGCGAAGATCCTCGTGGATCCCCGCGACAGCAAGGTGGTGTTCGTGGCCGCGCAGGGGCCGCTCTGGAAAGAAGGCGGCGACCGGGGCCTCTACAAGACGGTGGACGGCGGCAGGACCTGGAAGGCCGTGCTCACGGTGGACGTCCACACGGGCGTCACCGACGTGGTGCTGGACCCCAGACGACCCGACGTGATGTACGCGGCCACCTACCAGCGGCGCCGCCACGTGTGGGGCATGGTGAACGGCGGTCCCGGCAGTGGCATCCACAAGAGCACCGATGGCGGACAGACCTGGACCCGCCTGAAGGAGGGGCTGCCGAAGGAGGACATGGGCCGCATCGGCCTGGCCGTGCCCGAGGGCGAGCCGGACACGGTCTACGCCACCATCGAGGCGGCGAACAAGGCCGGCGGCTTCTTCCGCAGCCTGGATGGCGGCCGCACTTGGGAGCGACGGAACGAGCAGGTGTCGGGCAGCGCGCAGTACTACCAGGAGCTCTTCTGCGATCCGAAGGACCCCAAGCGTGTCTATTCCCTGGATACCTGGATGCAGGTGACCGACGATGGCGGAAAGACCTGGCGGCGCGTGGGCGAGAAGTACAAGCATGTGGACAACCACGCGCTGTGGATCGACCCGGCCAACTCCGACCACCTGATCTCCGGCTGTGACGGCGGCGTCTATGAAAGCCGCGACCGCGGCGCCACCTGGGAATTCAAGGCCAACCTGCCGATCATCCAGTACTACCGCGTGGCGGTGGACAACGCTCGGCCCTTCTACACGGTGTACGGCGGCACCCAGGACAACTTCTCCATGGGCGGCCCCAGCCGCACCCGCAACCTGCACGGCGCCACGAACGCCGACTGGTTCGTGACCCAGGGCGGCGATGGTTTCTACAGCCAGGTGGACCCCGACGATCCGAACACGGTCTACTCCGAGAGTCAGCACGGCGGCCTGGCCCGCTTCGACCGCCGCACGGGCGAGCGCGTGGAGCTCCAACCCCTGCCAGCCCCCAGCGAGGAACCGTACCGCTGGAACTGGGACGCGCCGATGATGCTCAGCCCCCACAACGGCAAGCGTCTCTACTTCGCCGCGCAGAAGCTCCTGCGCAGCGACGACCGCGGCGACAGCTGGACCGCCGTGAGCCCCGACCTCACCCGAAAGATCGACCGCAGCCGCCTGAAGATCATGGACAAGGTCTGGAGCGTGGACGCCGTTGCGCGCAACGCCTCCACCAGCTTCTTCGGCAACATCGTGGCCCTCAGCGAGAGCCCCAAGGTCGAGGGGCTGCTCTACGTGGGCACGGATGACGGCCTCATCCAGGTCAGCGAGGATGGCGGCAAGGCCTGGCGCCGGCAGGAGCGGTTCCCCGGCGTGCCCGACCTCACCTACGTCTCCTGCCTCTCGGCGAGCCCCCACCAGGCCGGCACGGTCTACGCCACCTTCGACAACCACAAGGAGGGGGACTTCAAGCCCTACCTGCTGCGTTCGAGGGACCGGGGCCGCACCTGGGAATCCCTCGCCGCGGGCCTGCCCGAGCGGGGCAGCGTCTACACGGTTCGTGAGGACCCGGCCCGGGAGGGCCTGCTCTACTGCGGCACGGAGTTCGGCCTCTTCTTCAGCCTGGACGCGGGAAAGTCGTGGTCGAAGTTCACGGAGCTGCCCACCATCGCCGTGAAGGACCTGGCCATCCAGGCCCGCGAGGGCGACCTCGTGGCGGCGACCTTCGGCCGCGGCTTCTACATCCTTGATGACCTCACGCCCCTGCGCGAAGCCCGCGCCGAGTTGCTGGAGCGAGAGGCCCACCTGTTCGGCCTGCGGCCCGCGCTGGCCTACGTGCCGGCCGTGCCCTTCGGCGGACCCGGAGCCTCCTTCCAGGGCGATTCCCTCTACCTGGCGCCCAACCCTCCCTTCGGCGCCGTGTTCACCTACCACGTGAACACCGAGCCGCAGAGCCTGAAGAAGCAGCGCCAGGCGAAGGAGAAGGAGGCCCTCAAGGCCGGGCAGGCCCCGGCCATCCCGTCCTGGGACGCCCTGCGGGCCGAGGACCGCGAGCAGGCCCCTGCCGCGGTGCTCATCATCAGCGGGCCGGACGGGCAGGTGGTGCGCCGGATCACGGGCGACGCCGGGAAGGGCGTCCACCGCGCGGCCTGGGACCTCCGCTTCCAGAACCCCGCGCCCATCAAGGTGAAGAAGGAAGGCGAGCGGGATCCCTGGGACTACGGTGCCCACGGCGCCCTGGCCGCGCCGGGCCGCTACCAGGCCACGCTGGCCTTCCAGGTGGACGGCGTGCTCAAGACCGTCTCGGAACCCGTCTCCTTCGAGGTCAAGCCCCTGGACGCCGATCGTCTGACCCCGGCCCAGTGGACGGAGTTCAGCGCCTTCTGCGCCCGCATGGGCGAGGCCCAGCGCCGGGCCATGGGCGCCTCGGAGCGCCTGACCGAGGGCCAGACCCGCCTGGACGCGGTGCGCAAGGCGCTCCTCGAAACGCCCGCCGTAGACGCGGTGAACCTGGAGAAGGCCCGGGGGCTGCACGGGGAGCTCAAGGCCCTGCGGGACCTCCTGAGCGGCGACGCAGTGGTGGGCCGGTACCAGGAACCGACGGTGCCCGGCATTCTGGGCCGCATCGCGGATGTCACGGGCAGCGTCTGGAACACCACCCAGCTGCCCACCGCCTCCCAGCGCCAGAACCTCGCCTGGGCTGAGGAAGGCCTCCAGGGCGTGAACGGCCGCCTCGAGGAGGCCCTCGCCACCCTGACCGCGCTGGAAGCGGCCCTGGATGCCGCCAGGGCCCCCCACACCCCGGGCCGGGCCATTCGCTGACGCGTGCAACCGATCCTCCGGGCGGCCTCGGCCGCCCGGAGGCAAAGGTCGCCGTCGTGTGTTCTGATAGAACCATGACCGAGCAGACCCCCTGCCTTGAGGCCGTGAACCTCCAGAAGCGCTACGGCGACCGCACCGTGGTGCGGGACGTGAGCCTCTGCGTGGGTACCGGCGAGGTGGTGGGGCTCCTGGGACCCAACGGGGCGGGAAAGACCACGACCTTCTACATGGTGGTGGGCGTGGAGGCCCCGGACCGCGGCGGCATCCGCTGGCTGGGCCAGGACGTGACGCCGCAGCCCATGCACCGGCGGGCGCGACTGGGCATCGGCTACCTGGCCCAGGAATCCAGTGTGTTCCGGGGCCTCACCGTCTGGGAGAACCTCATGGCCCTGGCGGAGTTGCAGCCCATCTCCAAGGAGGCCCAGAAGGACCGCTGCGAGCAGCTGCTGGCCGACTTCCACCTGGGCAAGGTGCGCGACACCCTGGGCATGAGCCTGTCGGGCGGCGAGCGGCGCCGCTGCGAGTTGGCCCGGGCCCTGGTCACGGAACCGCGCATCATGCTCCTGGACGAACCCTTCGCCGGCGTGGATCCGAAATCCGTGCTGGAGATCCAGGGGCTCATCGCCGACCTCAAGGCGCGAGGCATCGGCGTCCTTATCACAGATCACAATGTCCGCGAGACCTTGCAGATCGCTGACCGGGCCTATATCTTGGCGGACGGGATGATCATGAAGCACGGCCTGCCCAGCGAGATCGCAGAGGATCCGGACATTCGCCGGGTGTACCTCGGCGACCGGTTCAGGTTGGATTAGGGTCTGATTTCGAAATGGGGTGTGGCCGCGCAAGGGGCGCCGCCAAGCGAGACAAGGAAAGCGACGATGGCAATAGCGGCACTATGGACGAGGAGCTTGACGCAGGATCGCGCCAGGCGCCGCCCCTTGCCCTTCGGGACGGGTCCAGCCGCGCGCCCAGCTGTGTCACCGCGCTTGAACGATGTCCCGCATCGCCCTGCGCGCGCTTCCTTGCTGGGTCACGCGGCTGGACCCGTCGCGGCTCGCATCCATTTTGAAATCAGACCCTAATGGCCGCCGGTCCGTTCCTCTCCCAGCGCCTGGCCCAGAGCCAGACCCTCGCCCTCACGCCGGCCATGCAGCTGAAGCTGAAGCTCTGGCAGATGAACCTGCAGGAGCTGTCGGAGACCATCGAGCGTGAGCTGGAGGACAATCCCCTGCTGGAGCTGGCCGAGGACGCCGACGAAGTGCCGACCCTCGAGGCCATTGAGGAGGGCCGGGACTCCGACGTGACGGAGGGCAGCTCGGATCAGGCCTCGGACGGCGTCGAGTTGCCCGAAGGGGTGGACACGGTGGACCTGGGACCGATGCTGGATGCGGCGGGTGAGATGAATCCCGACGGCGATCTGGAAAAATTCACGGAAGAAGGCGTGGCCCAGGTGCAGGAGACCGAGCTGGGCGCCGAGAACAGCTGGGATCAGGACCTGCCACGGACCAGCAACCTGCCGGAGGAGGACCGCCTCTCCTGGGAGGACCGCCTCAGCGCCTTCGAATCCCTGCAGGATCACCTGGTGGGCCAGCTCTACGAGACCCTGGAGCACGAGGATCCCCGGGCAGCCCTGGTGGAGCGCCTCATCGACCGCATGGACCCCAAGGGCTTCCTGCGCCTGGACCCCGACCAGGGTTGCCTCGAGGCCACGCCCGCGGCGCTCGCCGCCGACCTCGGCGTCACCGAGGAGGCGCTCCGCGAGGCCCTGGATGTCCTGCAGGAATTCGACCCCTCGGGCGTGGGCTGCTTCACCGTGCAGGAGAGCCTGCTGCTGCAGCTCCGCCACGCCGGCGCCGAGCCCGACGACCTGGCCGTGCGCATCATCCAGGATCACTCAGAGCTCCTGTCCCAGCGGGACAGCGCCAAGCTGCGCCGGGCGCTGGGCTGCACGGACGAAGAACTCTGTCTGGCCATGGAGCAGCTCAAGCACCTGAACCCTTCGCCGGGCCGGGCCTTCGACCCCGAAGGCGAGCGGGTGGTGAAGCCGGATGTGGTGGTGCTCAAGGGCGAGGATGGCAACTGGAAGGTCTACCTCAACGACGAGGGCCTGCCCCGGCTGCGCGTCAATGGCGAATACCAGCGGTTCATGGCCTCGAGCGAGGCCAAGGCCGACAAGGACTTCATCCGCGAGCGGTTCCGCAGCGCCCGTGACTTCATCCGCGGCGTGGAGGACCGGAACCGCACCGTGCTGCGCGTCTCGGCGCAGATCGTCGACCTGCAGAAAGAGTTCATCGAGCATGGCATCGAGCGCCTGCGGCCCATGGTGCTGCGTGACGTGGCCGAGGCCACCGGGTTCCACGAGAGCACCATCAGCCGGGTGGTGAAGGCCAAGACCATCCACACGCCGCAGGGTCTCTTCGACCTGAACTACTTCTTCTCCGCGCGCCCCAAGGATTCGGATGTCTCGGCCACCGTGGTCAAGCACCGGATCAAGGCCTTCGTGCAGGCCGAGGACCCTGCCAAGCCGCTGTCGGACGAAGCCATCGCCGGCCTGCTGGAACGGGATGGCATCAAGGTGGCCCGCCGCACGGTGAACAAGTACCGGGAGGAACTGAAGATTCCTCCAGCATCCCGCCGCCGGCGCCGATAACGGGGGCGGTTCCACCCATCCGGGCCACCCGGCCCCTTTCAGGAGTGTCCCATGAAGGTCCACTACACCGGCCGCCACATGGAGCTCACCGAGCCCCTGAAACAATTCACCAAGGAACGGCTGGATAAGATGGCCACCTACCTGGATGACATCATCGATGTGCACGTGATCCTGGGTGTGGAAAAGCACCGGCACGAAGCCGAGATCACCCTGAAGACCCGCGCCAGCGCCTTCGTGGCGTCGGCCACCACCGACGACATGTACACCAGCATCACCCAGGCCGTCGAGAAGCTGGACGTGCAGGCCCACAAGCACCAGGGCCGGCGCAACACCCGACCCCACGAGAGTGCCAAGGCCGGGGCGGTCGAAGAGTAGCGATTGGAAGCTTTCAGGTGAAAAGCGGCCCCACGGGGCCGCTTTTGTCATGGGCCCAGGGGGTCCGGAATCCACCCCATCCGCGTTATCCTTGAAGGTCCGGAGTCCGCCATGCCCGATCCCACCCATCTCTACGCCCCGAAGACCTGCACCGACCCCACCCAGATCTGCGAGAAGTGCCGGAGCCCCTACACGCTCGACCACTTCCAGCACGGCGTGGAAGGCCAGGAATGCGTCTGCCGGCGCTGTCTCCAGGTGATGGGGTACAAGGTCTAGCGATGCTCCGCACGGTCGCCACCCCTGAGGAAGTGCTGGATGGCGTGCTCCAGGGCCGCCGGATCTCGGCGGCCGAGGCGCTGCTGCTGCTGGAGCAGGCCGAGCTGACGGACCTCGCCGTGGCCGCCACGGCCGCGCGGGACCGCCACAACGATCCGCGCCGCGTCAGCTACGTCATCGACCGCAACGTGAACTACACCGATGTGTGCAACGTCTACTGCACCTTCTGCGCCTTCTACCACAAGCCGGGCGACACGCGCGGCTACGTGCTCACGAAGGAGCAGCTGAAGCAGAAGGCGGAGGAGACCAAGGCCATCGGCGGCACGGGGTTCCTGCTGCAGGGCGGCGTGAACCCGGACCTGCCCTGGGACTACTACCTGGACCTGGTGCGCTACCTCCGCCACGACCTGGGCATCTGGGTGCACGGGTTCTCACCGGTGGAGATCCAGATGATGGCCAAGCTGAGCGGCCAGAGCCTGGGCAAGACCATCTCCGACCTGCGCGAAGCGGGCCTGGGTTCCATCCCGGGCGGCGGCGCGGAGATCCTGGTGGACCGCATCCGCAAGAAGATCGCGCCGCTGAAGGGCGGCCGCGACAAGTGGCTCGAGGTGATGGAGGCCGCGCATGAGGAAGGCGTGAAGACCACCGGCACCATGATGTTCGGCATCACCGAGACCCTCGCCGAGCGCATCGAGCACCTCGAGGCGCTGCGCGACCAGCAGGACCGGGCCCTGGCGCGCCACAACGGGGGCGGTTACACGGCGTTCGCCGCCTGGCCCTTCCAGAGCGGCCACACGCCCTGGGAAGGCAAGGTGCCCAAGCCCACCGACGTGGAGTACCTCCGCACCATCGCCGTGGCGCGCATCTTCCTCGACAACTTCGCGCACATCCAGAGTTCCTGGGTCACCATGGGCCGCAAGACCGGCCAGCTGGCCCTGCACTACGGCTGCGACGACATGGGCAGCCTCATGCTCGAGGAGAACGTCGTCAGCGCCGCGGGCACCTGCTACAGCGTGAACAAGGACGAGATGACCCGCATGATCCGCGCCGCCGGCTTCGAGCCCTGGCAGCGGGACAACATCTACGGCGAGGTTCCGGCCTAGATCACCCGTTCGCGGTGCAGGGTGGCCTTCTCGAGGAGGTCCTCCCGCACCGTGACGCCGATGCCGGGGCCCGGGGGCACGGCGATGAAGCCCCGCGCGTCGAGGGTGACCGGGGGCGCCACGATGTCCTCCTTGAAGTAGCGGGAGGTCTCGGAGGTGTCGCCGGGCAGAGTGAAGTCGGGGGCCGTCTGCAGGTGGATGTTGAAGGCGCGACCGATGCCGGTCTCGTCCATGCCGCCGGACCATACGTGAATGCCGCGCTCCGCGCAGGCCGAGGCGATGCGGAGCGATTCCAGCAGGCCACCCACGCGGCCCTGCTTGATGTTGATGATCCGGCAGGCGCCCAGCTCGACGGCGGAAAGGGCGTCATCGAGGTCGTGGATGGATTCGTCCAGGCATAGGGGCGTGGCCATGCGCCGCTGCAGGTGGGCGTGCTGGGCGATGTCGGTGTACGAGAGCGGCTGCTCGATCATCATCAGGTTGAAGGCGTCCAGCTTCAGCAGATGCTCCGCGTCCTCCAGCCGGTAGTCGCCGTTGGCGTCGGCCATGAGGGGAAGGTTCGGGAAGCGCTCCCGCACGGCGGCCACCCAGGCCACATCCTTCCCCTTCATGATCTTCATCTTCACGCGGTGGTAGCCCTTGGCCACTGCCTCCTCGACGCCCTCCAGCAGCGCTGGGATGGCTTCCTGGATGCCGAGGCTGATGCCGGAGGGGATGGGCCGGGCCGGGAAACCCAGCAGCGCGTGGAGGGGGATCTCCTCCCGCTTGGCCAGGAGGTCCAGCAGGGCGTTCTCCAGGGTGGCCTTGGCCATCCGGTTGCCGCGCACGGGGCGGATCCGATGCAGGAGTTCCCCGAGGCTCTGGTCCGCCGCCAGGCAAGGCAGCAGGAACGCCCGCAGGATGTGGGCGGCCGAGGTGGTGGTCTCGGATGCGTAGAAGGGATCGGGATCCGCCACGCACTCGCCCCAGCCCACCACGCCGCCGGACTCGAGGCGGAGCAGCAGCGCCTCCTTCACGCTCCAGGTGTGGATGCTCGTGCCGAAGGGGGCCACGAAGGGCAGCCGCACGGTGATGAAGTCGGCCCGGTCGATGGGGCCGAGCCGGCGGCCCTCGGCGGGGTGGGGCGTCTCCGCGGTCATGGGTCTCTCCAGGATGGCAGGATGGCTAGGCGCCGCGCAGGGCCGTGATCAGGGCCTGGGCGAGGGGGCGCAGGCGGGCCGGCTCGCTGAGGTAGGCGCCCCGCGCTGCGACGAGCCGCGCCGAGGAGCGGCCCAGCACGGCGGTTTCCACCAGGCCGTGGGCCTTGAGGGTGCCGCCGGTCTGGACCAGGTCCACGATGGCGTCGGCGAGGCCCAGCAGCGGGGCCAGTTCGGCGCTGCTGCTGAGGGGCACCAGCTCGGCGGTGAGGCCTTCGCGGGTGAGCCAGGCTTCGGTGGCTTTCGGGAACTTGGTGGCGAGGCGCAGGTGCGGCCTGGCGCGCAGGGCGTCCAGCGTGACTCCCGCAAGGGCGCAGAGGGACAGGCGGCAGGCGCCGAAGCCGAGGTCGGCCAGCTCAAGGAGGTCCATGTCCATCTCGTCCAGCGTGTCGGAGCCGACGATGCCCAGCGAGGCCACGCCGGCCGCCACGTAGCGGGGCAGGTCCGCGCCCTTGAGCAACAGCGCCGAGACGCCCGGCGTGGCCGTGGGGATGCGGAGCACCCGCGACTTCAGGGCCACGGGGTCCAGCGCCAGCGGCGTGTCGGCGAGCTTCGGCACGAGCTCGTCACCGAGTCGGCCCTTGGGGAAGGCGATGAGGATCGGCGTGGTCATCAGGGCGCCTCGAAGAGGTCGGGCCGGGTGTCGGCCAGGTCGAGGAGGCGCGAGAGGCGCACGCAGAAACCCGCCGCCTGCCAGGGACGGCCCAGCCCCGGGAACAGCTGGTCGTAGCGGCCCCCGGCGGCCAGCTCCTGCTGGGCTCCGGGGGCCCAGAGGCGCAGGGTGGGTCCGGTGTAGAAGCCGAGGCCCGCCACGTCGGCGAGGTCCACCCGCAGCTCCAGGTTGGGCGGGAGGATGGGCAGCAGCGCCTTCAGCGCGCGGTCCATGTGGTGGCGTTCGTCTTCCAGCAGGTCGGCGTAGGGGCTTGTGTCGAGGGCCGCGAGGGTGCTGGGCCCGTCCAGTTCGGCCAGCAGCGCCTCGGCGTGGGCCGTCAGCCGCGCGGCGGAAGGATGGCCGTCGAGGGCCTCCCGCACCCGGTGGGGCGAGCGCCGGGAGAGGGCCGCCACCGTCGCCTCGGCCAGGTCGCCGAAGATGCCTTCCACCTCCAGGGGACGGCGCACCAGGGCCGCGTTGCCGAGGTGGAGGATGGCGCTCTTGAGGCCGAGGACGCCGGGGATCGCCATGAGCAGCCGCGCCAGTTCCACGTCGGCCTCCGTGGAGGATTCCCCCTCCTGCTGAATGCGCTCGCAGCCGACCTCGAAGCGCTCGACCGCTTCCCAGGGCTGCACGGGGCGGCGGAACACCGCGCCGGCGTAGGCCACCCGGGGCGGCGGGGCGGGGAAGCTCCTGGCCAGCAGGCCGGCCAGGGCCACCGTGAAGTCCCAGCGCAGGGCCACGAGGTCATCCCCGTCGAAAAAGCGCAGGGCGCCCTCGGGGACGGCCTCCCGCAGCACGAGGGATGGGTGCAGCTCGCGGTAGCCCTGCTCCGCCAGCAGCCCCATGAGAGCGGCTTCCCAGCGGCGCAGCCGGGCGGCGGAGCCGAAGAGGAGGTCGGGGAAGTGGGGGGTGCGGACCGGCATCAGGCGGGCCCTCCCGGACGCTCCGCGTGGCGATCCTGGCGCTCCGCCTGGCGATCATGGCGCTCTGCGTGGCGGTCATGAAGCACCCCCACCACGTCCAGCAGGCTCGCGCCCCGCTCGATGAGCAGCAGGTCCAGGTGGAAGAGCAGGTCCGCGGCCTCGCCGAGGAAGGCCTCGCGGTCCTCGTTCTTGGCGGCGAGGATCACCTCCCCGGCTTCCTCCACCACCTTCTTGGCGATGCGGTCCACGCCCTGGGCGAAGAGCTTCTGGGTGTAGCTGCCCGCCGGATCGGCGGCGGCCTTCCGCGCCTGGAGCAGGGCCTCCAGCCGGCCCAGCCAGGGGAGGGTGGCGGGCCAAGGGGCGCCGGGAGCGTCGCCCGGACCGGCGTCGAAGCAGCTCTCCGTCCCGCGGTGGCAGCTGGGGCCTTCCGGGTCGACGAGGATGAGCAGGGCGTCGCGATCGCAGTCGGGACGGATCTGGAGGAGGCGCAGGCGGTTTCCGCTGGTCTCGCCCTTCACCCAGAGGGATTGCCGAGAGCGGCTCCAGAAGGTGACGAAGCCCGTGTCGAGGGTGCGACGGAGGGCCTCGCGGTTGAGCCAGGCCACCATGCGGAGTTCGCCGGTGCGGCTTTGCACCAGGCCGGGAATGAGCCCGTCGGCGTCGAAGCGGAGGGTGTCAAGGTCCATGTCAGATCCGTACGGAGAGGTCGTTCTGGGCCAGGTAGGCCTTCAGTCGGGGAATGGGAAGGATGCCCTCGTGGAAGAGCGTGGCGGCGAGGACCGCGTCGGCGCCGTGCTCCAGCGCCTCCAGGAAGTGGATCTCGCGGCCCGCGCCGCCCGAGGCGATGAGCGGGATCGGAAGCTCCGCGGCCTTCTCGAGCAGCGGCAGGTCGAAACCCTCGCCGGTGCCGTCGCGGTCCATGGACGTGAGGAGGATCTCGCCGGCGCCCAGCTCGTTCAGCTCCCAGAGCCAGTCCAGGGCCGGGCGCTCGGTGGGCTGCGTGCCGCCCTTCAGATACACGCGCCAGCCCAGGGCGGGATCGCGCTTCACGTCCACGGCGGCCACCACGCACTGGCGGCCGAAGGCGTCGGCCAGTTCGGAGACCAGCGCGGGCCGCAGCGCCGCGGCGGTGTTCACGGCCACCTTGTCCGCGCCGGAGCGGAGCAGGCTGCGGGCATCGGCCACGCTGGACACGCCCCCGCCCACCGTGAAGGGAATGCTCAGTTCGCGGGCCACCTCGCACACCCAGGCCTCCCGGGTGCCGCGGTTCTCGATCGAGGCCGAGATGTCGAGGAACACCAGCTCGTCCGCGCCTTCCGCGTCGTAGCGGCGGGCCAGGTCCGCGGGGTTGCCGAGGTCGCGCAGGTCCTTGAACTGCACGCCCTTCACGACGCGGCCGTTCTTCACGTCGAGGCAGGGGATGATGCGCTTGGCGGGCATCAGGCCTCCCCGGCCAGCGCGGCCCGGGTCCGGGGGTCGTCCAGGGGGATGAACCCCTCCATGAGCGCCTTGCCGCTGATGGCGCCCACCACGCCGGGGATGGTGGAGAGCGGCGGCAGATCCGACAGCGCCTTGACGCCGCCGGAGGCCTGCACGTGGAAGCCCTCCTTCGCGACCCACGCGGCGGCCTCATGGCCCGGCCCTTCCAGGGTGCCGTCGCGGCTCACGTCCGTCACCAGGGCCCGGTCGAAGCCGAGGGTGAGCAGGGCCTCGAAGACATCGGTCGAGGCGCAGGCGCTGGGGGCCTGCCAGCCCCGGGTGACGATGCGGTCGCCCTGGAGGTCGAGGGCCATGATGAGGCGGTGCCCCGGCAGCCCCTTGAGGGCGGAGGGGCGCTCCACGGCCAAGGTTCCGACCACCGCCTCGAAGCCCAGATCCAGGGTTTCCTCGATGGCGGCGCGGTCGCGCAGGCCGCCGCCCAGCTGGAAGCGGATCTCGGGGTACCGCGACGGCAACGCGGTGAACAGGCCCTGCCTGGGGTTTCCGAAGGCGCCGTCCAGGTCCACCAGGTGGATGCGCCGGGCGCCGGCCTCCGCCAGCTGTCCGACCCAGTCCTCGGGGGTCATGTCGTAGAAGGTGGCCTGCGCCGGGTCGCCGTGCCGGAGGCGCACCAGGCGTCCCTGCAGGAGGTCGAGGCTCGGGATCAGTTGCATGGCACCTCCGGCTGCGGCGCGGTGGCGCCCATCCAGGAGAGGGCGGACTGGAGCAGGAGCAGGCCCGCCCGGCCGGATTTCTCGGGGTGGGGCTGGAAGCCCATCACGGTGCCCCGCGCCTCGATGGCGGCGAAGGGCCGGCCGTGGTCGGCCACGTAAATGGTCTCCACCGAGGGCTCCAGCGCGTAGCTGTGCACGAAGTAGAGCCAGCCGCCGTGGGGATCGGGCAGCGCGGGGTGCGGGTTGTACTGCCGGACCTGGCTCCAGCCCATGTGGGGCACCTTCACGCCGGGGCCGAGGCGGCGCACGATGCCGGGGATGAGGCCCAGGCCCGAGGCGCGCGGGGCCTCCTCGCTTCCCTCCGCGAGGAGCTGGAGGCCCAGGCAGATGCCGAGCACCGGCCGGCCCTCCGCCACCAGGCTGGGGATCACGCGCCACCAGCCCCGTTCACGGAGGGATTTCTGGGCGGCCTCGAAGTGCCCCACGCCGGGCAGCACCACAGGCCCCCGCAAAGCGGCCTGGTCCGGGGTCGCGGCGCGCTGGTAGGTGAGGCCCAGGCGGTCGAGGGCCCCTTCCAGCGAGGCCAGGTTGCCGGCGTCGTAGTCGATGAGGGTGATGGGCTCCGGCGCGTTCATGCGGACAGGGTCCCCTTCGTGGACGGCACGCCGCCGCCTTCGACCCGGGTGGCTTGGCGGAGGGCGCGGGCCAGGGCCTTGAAGAGGGCCTCCACCTTGTGGTGGGTGTTCACGCCCCGCAGCAGATCGGCGTGCAGGGCCATGCCTCCGCGGGTGGCCAGGGCGATGAAGAACTCGCGGACCATCTCCACCTGGAAGCCGTCGCCGAGGATGATGAGCGGAAGCTCGGCGTGGAACTCGCACCACGGCCGGCCGGAGAGATCCACCACCACCCGCGCCAGGGCCTCGTCGAGGGGGACGTAGGCGTGGCCGAAGCGCGCGAGGCCGGCCCGGTCGCCCAGGGCCTCCTTCAGCGTGTCGCCCAGGCAGAGCCCCACGTCCTCCACCAGGTGGTGGCTGTCCACGGGGAGGTCGCCCCGGGCCTCCACCTCGAGGCCGAAGCCGCCGTGCTTCGCCAGCTGCATCAGCATGTGGTCGAAGTAGCCCAGGCCCGTGCTGATGCGGACCTCGCCGCCATCCAGGCGGAGGGTCAGCTTCACGTCCGTTTCGCGGGTGGCGCGGTGGAGGGTGGCGTTCCTCATGGCAGCTCCTGGTTCAGCATCGGCAGAAGGTCGCGCAGGCTCGCGGATTGGACATCGCCTGTCGCGGCGAAGCGGGCGCGGTCCGGCCCCAGGGCCGCGAAGCGCCAGGCCAGCTCGGGGCGCAGGGCGGCGGCCGCCCTCAGGCAACGGGCGTCATCCACCGTGTCGCCCGCGAAGAGGATCTCCTCTGCCCGGAAGGCGTCCGCCAGCTGCAGCAGGCCCGCGGGCTCGGGCTTGCGGAGGTGGGGCGCGGCGTCGCAGACCGCGGGCAGCTGGAAGCCGAGCACTCGCCAGGCCAAGCTGAGTTCCTCCGGGGGACGCCCGGTGAGAATCGCCAAATCCCGGCCCGTGGCCTGGAGTTCCTCCAGCGTGACGAGGGGGCGCTCCAGCTGGATGGTGTCGGCGTAGTGCTTCTGCACCACCACCTGGGCGGCGGGCTCCAGGGCCTGGATGCGCGCCTCCAGCTGCGGGAAACCGGTGTCGGCGGCTCCCTCGAGGACGGGCTGGAGGTCCCCGTCGCCGAAGGCCTCGGCCAGGGCCAGGGCGCCCGCGGTGAGGCGGAAATCGTTGTTGAACCCGCCCAGCCGCTTGAAGGCGCGGAAGGCGCCGTCGGACCAGGCCAGGCCCGGGCGCAGGTCCGCCAGGGCGCGGGCGACCGCCTCCATGAAGCTGCGGTCGGCGTCGATGAGCACGCCGTCGATGTCCAGCACCAGCAGGCGTCGCCTCGGCCGCGGGCCCAGCGCGGGCAGGGCCCCACCGAGCGCCTTGGCGACCCGGGCCGAGTCGGCCTCGGTGCCCACGGTGACGCGGGCCGCGTCGGCGCCCGGCAGGCGGCGGACCTTCAGGCCGGCGGCCTCGAGGGTTTCGGAAGGATCCGGCGCGAGGTGCAGGAAGTTGCCCGCGCTGGGGGCGGCCCGGTGCCCGGGCAGGGCGGCGGACAGCCGGTCCCGGCGGCCGGGCAGGGCCCGCACCGCGGCCTCGAACTCGGCGGCGAAATCCAGGGCCACGTCCAGGGCCTCGAGGCTGGCGGCGGGCACGGAATAGGGCAGCTGCAGGGTGGCGAGCTTCGCGATCAGCACCGGGTCGCCCACCAGATAGCCCAGGCGCCAGGCGGCCGAGGCCAGGGCCTTGCTGAAGGTGCGGAGCAGGAGGACGTTCGGGTACCGCTCCACGGCCAGGCGGTGGGTGGCGGGCGCGAACTCGGCGTAGGCCTCGTCCAGCACGACCAGGGGCGGATCCACCCGGGCGGCGGCCGCCTCGAGCAGTGGTTCGATCGCCTCCGGCGCGAGCCAGGCGCCGGTGGGATTGTTGGGCAGGGTCAGCCAGACCTGGCGGCAGTCGAGGGCCTGGAACCACGGCTCCAGCGGGAAGCCCGTGCCCTGGGGCACGAGCCGCACCCGGCCGCCGTGGCGCCGCACCAGGAGGGGATAGAGGCTGAAGCCCGGATCGGGAATGGCCACCCGGTCGCCGGCGCTGAGGCCCGCCATGGCCACCAGATCCAGCAGCGCGCCGCTGGAGGGACCGAGCAGCAGGCCGCCCTCTGGCGCCCCGAGGCGCTTCCGGAGGCGCTCGGTGAGGTCGCCCTGCCGCTCGGGGTAGAGGTGGAAGGGCAGCTCGCGAAGCCGCGCCAGCAAGGCGTTCCGGGGCGCCTCGGGCCAGTCGGCGGCGGCCTCGTTCATGTGGAGGCGAACGCCGCCGGGCGGCTCGGGGGGTCGCTGGTAGGCCGGCAGGTCAGCAAGGTCAGGACGGAGGAGAGACATGGATGGGCTCGAGATGAGGGTAGGAGAAAACCAGGCTTCCTGGGAGGAGAAGCGACGCGGAGCGCTGGACGGAAAGCGCTTCCTAGGGGTGATGATGGCCGCGCGGGGCGGCGTCGACTTGGCCGCGCAGGGCGGTTTCCGCATCACCGCGCAGGATCGCGCTGCGCCCGTGGTGCGGCAGGCCCTCGGCCTCGGCCAGCCGGGCCACGCCCGGCGCCAGGGCGGCGGCATCCGCGGGGGCCAGCCGGAGCAGGCTCTGGCGCTTGAGGAAGGTGGCCACGCCCAGGGGGCTGGTGTACCGGGCGCTGCGCCCGGTGGGCAGCACGTGGTTGGGCCCGGCGCCGTAGTCGCCGAAGGCCTCGGCGCTGGGACTGCCGATGAAGACCGCGCCGGCGGTGGTCAGGAACGGCAGCCAGGTCTCCGGGTCGGCCACCGCGAGTTCGAGGTGTTCGGGCGCCCAGGCCTGGGCCAGGGCGATGGCCTGGTCCCGGCGGGCCAGCACCAGGCGGCCGTGGGCGGACAGGCTCTGCGCCAGCACGGCCCGCCGGGGCGAGGCCTCCGCGCGCGTCTGGAGCTCGCGGCCCACGGCCTCGAGCAGGGGGCGGTCGGCGCTCACCAGCACGGCGGCGGCGTCGGGGTCGTGCTCGGCCTGGGCCAGGAGGTCCTCGGCGAGCCAGGTGGGGTCGGCGCCCGCATCGGCGATCACCAGCACTTCGGTGGGGCCGGCGAGGGCGTCGATGCCGCAGGTGCCGATGAGCTGGCGCTTGGCCTCGGCCACGAAGCGGTTGCCCGGGCCGGCGATGAGGTCCACCGCCGGCTCGCCGTGGGCCAGCCAGCCGAGGGCCTGGGCGCCGCCGCAGGGATAGAGTTCCTCCAGTCGCAGCTCCGCGGCGCAGGCCAGCACCAGCGGATCCACGCCCCAGGCGCCGGGCAGGGTGGGCTGGGCCTTCGGGGGCGTCACGCCTACGATGCGGGCCACGCCTGCCACCTGCGCGGGGATGACCGTCATGGCCAGGGTGGAGGGGTAGAAGGCGCGGCCACCGGGGATGTAGACGCCGGCGGCGCCCAGGGGGCACCACCGCTCGCCCACGGAGCCGCCGCCGGGCAAGGCCAGGTCCAGGTCCTGGAGGCAACCCCGCTGGCCCTCCGCGAAGCGGCGGATGCGCGCGATCATTTCCCGCAGGGCGGCCATGAGCTCGGGCCGGTCGCGGTCGAGCTGGGCCCGGGCGGCTTCCAGGGCCGAGGCGGGGATGCGCCTGGGCGAGGGGTCCAGCGCCACGCCGTCCAGCCGTTCGGTCCAGCGGCGCACCGCGGCCCAGCCATCGGCGCGCACCTCCGCCAGGATGGCCGACACCGTCCTGCGCGTGTCTTCCTCCGCCGCTCCCCCTCGAACCCACTCGGCCACCAGGTTCCGCGCCTGGTCGGGCGCCTGCCCGGGCTGGTCGGCCCGGTTGGTCAGGTCAGTGATCGAGATGAAGTAACACCTGTGCACCCCTAAGGTGAAGGGACCAGCCTGCCAGCATCCACCGGCCTGCCGCAATCAAAAAGGTTGACGACCCTCAAGCCACCGGCCGCCGACATGCCCGCGGGCGTCAGGCGGGCAGCGCCACGAGCGGATGGAAGAAGAACTGCACGTTGGCGGGCTCGCCTTCCTCGGTCCATTCCCAGCAGCCGGGATCCGCGAGGATCGCCTGCGCGAGGGCGACGTGCATGGCGTGGCCGGCGGCATGGGCTTCCACCAGGCCCAGCAGGGGCGCGCCCAGCAGGGCCAGGTCGCCCACCAGGTCGAGCATCTTGTGGCGCACGGCCTCGTCCTCGAAGCGCAGCGAGTCGTTGAGGGGCCCATCGGCGCCGAAGACCACGGCGTTGTCGAGGCTGCCGCCGAGGGCCAGGCCCCGGGCGCGCATCTGGTCGATCTCCTGGGCCAGGCAGAAGGTGCGGGCGGCGCCCAGTTCGCGGCGGTACTTGTCCGGCGTGAGGCTGAGTTCGCGGCTCTGGCGGCCCAGGGCGGGGATGGGGAAGTCGATGACGTAGCGGAGGCGCAGGCCGTCGAAGGGGAGGACGCGGATCCAGCGGTCGCCGTTCCGGACTTCCACGGGGCGGGTGATTTTCATGAAGCGGCGGCGGCCTTCGAGCGTCTGGATGCCGGCTTCGAGGATGGCGTCCACCCAGGGGGCGGCGCTGCCGTCGAGGATGGGGAGTTCCTCGGCGTCCACCTCGATGCGGAGGTGCTCGACCTCCAGGCCGGACAGGGCGGACAGCAGGTGCTCGATGGTCTGGAGCCGGACGCCGTCCTTCACCAGGGTGGTGGACAGGACCAGGTCGCCGGCCAGGTCGGCCTTGGCGGGGATCACGGTGCCGGTGGGGGTGTGGACGAACAGGAGTCCCGTCGCCGAGGCCACGGGCACCAGGCGCACCGAGCAGGGCCGGTTCCCATGCAGGCCGTGGCCCGAGATGGTGATCTCGCGGCTCAGGGTCTGGGGGGCGGTGGCGCGGGGCATGGTTCGACCTCGCCAGGGAACATGCCAATGTCGTGCCATTTATTAAGATAAATTATAATAATATTTATATTGTTTCATCGCCTGTGGATGTGTGGCCACGGCCACCACACCCTGTGGTCGGTCCCGGGTTCAGCGGGTGCGGGCCCGCTCCCAGTCCTCCGGCGTGGTGACCTTCAGGTTGGAGCTCGGGCTGGGGATCAGCTTCACGGCCAGGCCGAGGCGTTCGAGGAGCGCCACGTCGTCCGTGCCCGAGAACCGGGCCTCCTCGGCGGCGCGGAAGGCCTGGAGCCAGGTGCCCAGCCGGGCGATCTGGGGGGTCTGGGCCCGGAAGAACTCCTCCCGGGGCTCGGTGCGCAGCACCCGTCCCAGGGCATCCACGCGCTTCAGGGTGTCCGTGGAGGGCTCGCCCAGCAGCACCCCGTCGAAGCGCTTGAGGGCCTCCAGGGCCTCCCAGAGGGGCGTGGCCGGAGGAAAGGGGCGCACGGCATCGTGGATCATCACCGGGGCCATGGGCTGGTCGGGGAGGGTGCGCAGGGCGGCCCAGACGGACTCCTGCCGGGTGGCGCCCCCGGACATCACGGTGCAGGGGACCGGGAAGACCCAGGACCGGACCTCCTCCAGGTGCGATTCGGGCACGGCCAGGGCGATACCCGCGAGGCGCGGCATGTCGGGGGCGAGGAAGGCCTCCACGGTCACCTGGAGCAGGGGGCGCCCGTCCCAGTCCCGGAACTGCTTGGGCAGCCCTCCTCCCATGCGCAGGCCCCGCCCCCCGGCCGGGATGACCAGGAAGGGGCGCAGGGGATCAGCGCTGGCGGGTGATGAAGGGTTCGACACCGCGGTCCTTCAGGAGCTTGGCGATCTGTTCGGCGGCCTGCTCCGCATCCTGGCGGGTGGTGTAGCTGCCCACGCGGACGCGCTTCACGGTCTGGCCACCGCGGGTGGAGGCGGTCTGGAGGGTCACCACGCCGAAGGTGTTTTCAAGTTCGCGCGTAAGTGACTCGATGTTCTTGGGATCGGAAAGAGCGGCCACCTGCACGACAAAGGGGTCGGCCTTGTCCACGCTGGGATCGAGGGCCGTCGGCAGGCCCATGGCGTCCACGGAACGGAGGCGGATGCGGGTGGTGCCCTGGCCCATGAAGCCCAGCTCCTGGGCACCGCGCTTGGAGAGGTCGAGCACACGACCCTTGATGAAGGGGCCGCGGTCGTTCACCCGGAGCACGGCCCGCTTCCGGTTGTCGAGGTTCTCCACCTCCACGAAGCTGCCCAGGGGGAGGGTGCGGTGGGCGCAGGTGAACTGCTCGGGATCGAATATTTCCCCGCTGGCGGTAGGCCGTCCGGCAAATCCATCACCATCGCCGCCGTACCAGCTCGCCAGACCCTCTTCCACGTAAGGCTGCCCGTCGGTGCGCAGGGCCCCATCCCGGGCTGAGCGGCGCACGGGAATGTCCGCGGGGGGACGGGTGCAGTGGAGGGTGAAGCTGAGGATCACCAGGGTCGCCACCCGGGGGGTGCCCCAGCGCATCAGTCGGAGAAGGCCGCCCCTGCTGGGCTCCACCGGCGTCGGAGGGTCGAAGGCGACATGGATCTCGTGGATCCATGACACGCACGCCTGACTCCAATTGGTGGGGTGGAAGGGGGACAACATCGGGCTCCGCAAAGATCATTGGGCCATATTTAATGGACCAGCTCGTATACATATAAAGTATGCCCGAGCTTAGATCGTTTGTAAAGGAGCACTCATTAAAATAAGGATATAGCCTGCGATTCGTGCG
>Ga0316605_10000527_pt1 | contig 26518 bp, 23 predicted proteins | sample OWC_soil_day20_n_FD_207666 | JGI IMG/M metagenome (GOLD analysis project Ga0316605, IMG submission 207666) | Wetland soil microbial communities from Old Woman Creek delta, Ohio, United States - OWC_soil_day20_noCT | ecosystem: Environmental > Terrestrial > Soil > Wetlands | place: USA: Ohio...
AGTTTGATGCAGATCAGAAATTGATTGATTTTATTGAGAAGAAACTTGCAAAACTTCCAAGGTATTATGAAGATGTAAAAGGTGTAGAGGTTATTTTGAGCCTATTGCCGGATGTTGATAATAAAAACGTAAAGATTAAGGTTGATATTCCGGGCAATGACATATTTGTAGAGCGACACTCGGCAAAATTCGAAGACGCACTTGTAGACTGCGTTGATGTACTAAAAGACCTTCTTGTGAAAGTAAAAGAAAAAAGACACGATAATTAGCCTGGGTATTAATTCCAGAACATAGAAAGAAACTCCTCTCCCTCGATATTTGAAATATAGTCGGAGAGGTTTATCTTTTTAATAAGTTCTTCAAGCGCCTTGTGTGTATGGCGGCAGCCTCTGATGAGATTTTCAAGTTCGGGGGTCTCTTTGTTGAAAAAGTAATCGCCATAGATTTTAATATCGGTAATAATGCCCTTATCAACCTCAAAGTATAATTCAACCAGACCCGCAGGGAATTTTTTAACTTTTGAATACTGATATTTAGGGGAATTCCCGTAATTCCAGTTATCACGGCTATACCTCTCACAGTAAAGCTTTTCAATTGCTTCGATATCTTCTTTGGAATAGCTGTAAAGATTATATCCGCTATTCTCTTTTCCGGCAATTTCATTGTGCAGGAAATCAATAAACTCCTGAATGGTCATAGGAGTCTTTAAGTGCTCCTCAATATTTGTAACTCTGCTTCTGTTGGATTGTACAGATTTCCCTGTGAATTTTTCGGGTCTTGATGCGAGAGCATTTGAAAGATTGGCCATCGAAGAAGAAAAGAGCAGAGTGCCGTGTTGAAGGACTCTGTTTTTATATCTTGCTACGGCATTTCCCGAAAACTTTTTCCCATCAATAAGTAAATCGTTTCTCCCTTCGAGGTATGCCTCTACTCCGAGTTTGCGAAGAGCATCAATGATTGGTTTTGTAAACCTGGCAAACATTGCCGAACTCTCTTCATTCTCTTCAATATTGTCGATAAAAGTAAAGTTTACATTTCCCATATCGTGGAAAACAGCGCCGCCACCGGTGAGCCTTCTCACAACCGGTATTTTATTTTCCAGCACATACTCAACATTAATTTCGGCAAAAGTGTTTTGGTGGTGTCCTACAATTACCGAGTTCCCATTTTGCCAAAGCCGGAAAATAGGTTCTTTGAATTTTTTAAAGAGATACTCTTCCGCAGCAAGGTTCCACTGAGGATCTGTGCTTTTGTCAATAATATAGTACATGAGAATTTACAGTTTATTTAACAACAGATTTGGAGGGAAATCGTTTATAGAAATAACATACGAGACGATACAAAAGATATCCGAAAATAAATCCCATCAATGCTCCGCCCAATACGTCGCCCGGGAAATGCCTGCCTACATATATTCTGCTGTAACATACTAAAAGTGCCCAGAAGAAGATGAAAATTGTGTACCACCTCTTTCTGAAAATTAAAGAGGTAATAGTTGCAAATCCGAAGACATTTGTTGCATGGCTAGATACAAAGCTGAAACTGTTTCTGTTTGCTTCAATAACTCTTGCAATATGGACAGTGAGAGGGTCCCATCCGGGACGAAGCCTTTCCACAAGATATTTTGTCTGATTAGAAAGGAAGTCCGAGAGCCCAAAGGCAATAATAATTCCTATAAAAGCAATTACGGCAAACTTTATATCTTTTTTTTGTATGCTGATAAATGGTTTGTCTTTCGCTCCAAAGTTGATTCTGATAGTAATAAAGAGCGAAGCGGCTATAATGAGATATAGAGGAATCCAGGGAGTCCTCGCAGAAAATAATTTCATCATCTCATCGAAGAAAGGTGAATGGAAACTGTTAATTGATAAAAAAAGCTCTCTGTCCCATTCAATAATTTTATCAAACATATTCTTAGGTTTTAGGTCAGCTGTTCAAAGTGTCCCACAAAATATCTTTGAGCTGAGTCAATCCTTTATTTGCTACAGATGAGATAAATATATGAGGCACTTTTCTTGGGAGTGTCTTTTTTATCTCTCTTTCCAACTCCTCATCCAGCAAATCCGATTTTGAAATTGCCAGAACTCTGTCTTTTGTAAGCAGTTCCGGATTATATTGCTTAAGCTCGTTTAGCAGAATCTTGTATTCATCTTTGATGCTTTTCGCGTCTGCAGGAATTAAGAACAGGAGCATAGAATTACGTTCAATATGCTTTAAGAATCTTAATCCAAGTCCTTTACCGGAATGCGCTCCCTCTATTATTCCCGGTATGTCTGCCATTACAAAAGATTTTTGGTCCCTGCACTCAACAATACCCAAACTAGGTTCGAGAGTTGTAAAGGCGTAATCGGCAATTTTTGGTCTTGCAGAAGACATTACAGAGAGCAGAGTCGATTTGCCTGCATTTGGAAAGCCAACCAGCCCAACATCGGCAAGGAGTTTCAGCTCAAGTATGAACCAATTTTCCTCACCCGGTTCTCCGGGTTGTGAAAAGCGGGGGGTCTGGTGTGTTGCGCTTTTGAAAAAAGCATTTCCCATTCCTCCACGGCCTCCTTTTACGAGAATTTTTTCTTCCCCCTCCTTAGTAATTTCGAAGAGGTATTCCTGAGTGTCGGCAACTTTGGCAACAGTACCCAGCGGTACATCAACAATTATGTTTTCACCATCGGCACCGGTACACAGTGCGCCGCTTCCGGCTCCTCCGTGAGTAGCTCTGATGTGCTTCCTGTACCTTAAATGTATGAGTGTCCAGTACTGTGAGTTCCCTCTCAGAATTATGTGACCTCCATGCCCTCCATTACCACCATCCGGCCCGCCTTTTGCCACAAATTTTTCTCTGTGAAGGTGGGTAGATCCTTTGCCTCCGTTTCCGGAAGCGCAGAAAACACGGACAAAGTCAACAAAATTCGAACTACTCATTTATAATTTATCGATTATTTTGCAGATATCCCTGAAGTTAACTTCGATAGCCATATCTCCGTTTACAGGGAAGTATTTATTCTGCGATGTGTAATAAGTAATCAGAGGCTCTGTTACTTCATGATATGTCACGATTCTTTTCTTTACAGTATCAAAGTCGGCATCATCCAGCCTACCTTCGATATTAGCTCTGTGTTGAATTCTCTTTATTATAATACTCTCTTCAATTTCCAGCGACAGTACTGCATCAATTTTTTTTCCGTATAACTCCAGCATTTCATCAAAAGCTATTGCCTGATCTATATTTCTGGGAAACCCATCAAGTATAAACCCATCAAAATTGCCATTGTCCATGCACACCTCGTTTTTTACTATATTCATTACAAGGCTGTCTTCCACAAATTCGCCATTTTCAATTACAGAACGGATAATTTTCCCGGTTTCAGTCTCTTTTTCAATCTCTTGCCGCAAAAGTTGCCCCGTAGAGATATGTTTAAAGTTGTATCTCCTGGCAATTAATTTTGACTGCGTTCCCTTTCCTGCCCCGGGAGGGCCAAAAATTATTAAATACTTCATTCTTAAATTGTAGTGTCCAAAACATATATATCTCTATACTGCCTTCCGAGTTCATCATAATCCAAACCGTACCCTACGATAAAATCGTTTGGTATCTCGATGGCAGCATAATTTATCTTAATCTCTTTCTTGTAGGCTTCCGGCTTAAGAAGAAGCGTACAAATTTTGATATCTTTAACACCAGCCTTTGTGAGCATGTTGTGCAATTCCACAATTGTAGCTCCCGTATCGACAATATCTTCGACAACTATAACCGATCTTCCCTTTACATCTGAAGTTAGTCCCATAATCTCCCGAATCTCTCCGGTAGAAGATGTTCCGCAATACGAAGAAAGTTTTATGAAGGATAGTTCACACTGAAAATCCAGCATTTTAAGCAGGTCGGAAGTGAACATGAAAGAACCGTTCAGTACCGAAATGAAGAGAGGATTCTCTACCCCTGCATAGTCCCTGTTTAGCTTATCGGCAACAGCAGCAATCTTTTCCTGAATTACGTCGTGAGGGATACATATTTTGAAGTTCTTGTCGTGTAGTCTGATGCGCTTCATATAAAAAAATATTTGTGCCCGCGAAATTAAGTATTAATTTTGTCTTATACCAATTTAAAGAATATAACGAATGAATCCTTTAGTGAGCATAATTATGGGAAGTACTTCAGATCTTACGGTTATGAAGCAGGCTGCGGAGTTTTTAAATGAGATGAAAATTCCTTTCGAAATAAATGCACTTTCTGCACACAGAGTTCCGGAGGAGGTTGTCGCTTTTTCTAAAAATGCGGCACTCAGAGGTATTAAAGTTATTATTGCTGGAGCAGGCGGGGCGGCCCATCTTCCGGGAGTGATTGCTGCAATGACTCCGCTGCCTGTAATTGGTGTTCCAATTAAATCATCAAACTCAATAGACGGTTGGGATTCAATACTCTCAATATTGCAAATGCCTTCCGGAATACCTGTTGCAACAGTTGCACTTGACGGAGCAAAAAATGCAGCTATTCTTGCACTCCAGATTCTCGCAACCGGCGATTCTCACAGAATGGATCAGATGGTTAAATTCAAAGCGGAACTGGCAGGAAAAATTGTAAAAGCAAACGAAGAGCTTAATAAAGTAGAGTACGAATTCAAAGTAAAGAAATAGAGTTCTTTTAACAAAATGAGGGGGAGATATGAGGCGAGCGGTTTTTATTCTGCTGCACCTGGTGTGCAGTATTGGTGCCTATTCGCAAAATCGCGATAAAGGCAAATCGGAGGAATTGTTAATTATAATTGAACAGATTTCGGAAGAGATGGCCATTTCTGGCAACTCATCTGCTGAGGAGGTCATAGAATATCTTGAAAATCTTGCAGAGAATCCTGTAGCGATAAACAAGGCATCATGGTCAGAAATGGAAAACCTGCCGCTTCTCACGCCATTCATGATCTCTTCGCTGATAGACTACCGAAAAGAATTCGGAGATATCCTTTCTCTTGATGAACTCTCTTTTGTTCCCGGATTTGACAAGCGTACTGCGGAAAAGCTAAAATATTTTATCCGGCTTTCATCAAATGATTCTCCTCCGCCTGTTTCGGTGCGCTCTCTTTTAAAAGACTCAAAGTCGCAACTGTTGTTCCGGTTTAACAATACAGTGGAGAGACAAAAGGGATATACTCCTGTGACAACCGAAGAATGGAACCGGAATCCAAATTGCAGATATCTCTCATATCCGGGAAGAATTTATCTTCAGTATAAGTACGAATACCCGGGGCGGATAAAATTTGCCATGACATCTGAGAGAGATGCAGGAGAAATTGGAGCAGACTGGATTGGGGCCTCTCTTGCATTTGAAAAGGCAGGCCCTTTTCAACGGATAATCATTGGGGATTATTCTGCCAGATTCGGTCAGGGTTTGGTTTTGTGGAACTCATTTTCTCTAACATCTCTGCGAGAGCCTTCGTCTCTTAAAAAAAACGAATCGGGGATTGTTCCATATAGTTCTACAGATGAAAACAAGTCATTCCGGGGAGTTGCCGCTAATGCTCAATTTGGCAATCTAAATCTTACTGCGTTTTATTCCAGTAGAAATGTTGATGCAAGAATTTATAAAGGAGGATATACTTCGCTGCTTGTAACAGGAATGCATAACACAACTACCACTCTTGAGCGCAAACACTCTCTCGGGGTATCTCTGGCAGGAGAAAACTTAAGTTACAGCGGGACAAACTTTCGCATTGGTCAAACGCTTGCCGTATATTGGTTTGGCATGCCCTACACGGGGAAAGACTCACTGCTTTTAACCAGAGCCTTGAAATTTGGAACAACAGGAGCGAACATAAGTATGGATGCATACGCTGTATTCGGTAGATTCCGTCTCTTTGGCGAAACAGCATTAGACATTGGCGGAGCTTTTGCCGCAGTTGCCGGAGCACTATGGATTCCTTCCGGGTCAGCAGAATTTTCTGTACTGTATCATAATTATTCAAGCGACTATGTATCTCCGTTTGGAGGGGCATATTCATCCGGAGGAAAAACACAGGATGAGACAGCTATTTGTATTGGGGCAAAGTGGAACACCTACAGAAAATGGATATTCAGGTCATCGCTGGAGTGGCTGCCTTCTGAAAAAACAGGAAAAGTTGTTGCCGAGGCTGAATATCTTTCGGGAAACAATCTTAACGGATATTTGCGATTTACCAAAAGAGATAATGGAGAATCCGTGCGGCTCAATATTCTCTGGCAAATTTCTAGAATATTTGAACTAAATACAAGGGGCGAAATAACTCACTCTCCCGATGAAAAACTGAAAGGGAAAATTGGAGGAATGTTCTTTGGGGAATTAATTTACAGCTCTCTATCCGGAAAACTTGGCGCATCACTTCGTTTAGCACCATTTATCATACCCGACTGGAAGCTTAGGATATATACTTATGAAAGAGATGTTCTGTATGGTTTCTCCGTTCCCTCATTAAGCGGAAAAGGCATAAGATGGTATGCCAATATAAGATGGGAGGCATACAGATGGCTCACCGCCTGGTTTAAATTTGCACAATCCAGGTACTTTGACCGGGATAAAACAGGAGAGGGCCCCGAAGAGATATCGGGACCCTCTAAAAGCGATTATAAAATTGAAATCAGAATAAAATTCTGAAAATTTTCGGTTATTATATAGGCTTGATTTTAATTTTTTTGCCAGGCATAATTTTGCTTCTCTTTGTGAAGCCGTTAACAGACATTATATCGTTAAGGGTGACTCCTTCAAATTTTCTGGAGATTTCCCATAAAGTGTCCCCTTTCTTAACGGTATACATCAGATACTTGCCGGTACGCTTTGGCTCTGATTTTGGTTCGGAAGTAATAGTATTCACCGAAGTTGCCGGAGCAACTGACGCTGATGCTATTTTTTCTGAAGCAGAATCGGATGTTACAGGACCATTTTTATGAATAACGAGTCTCTGGCCAATACGTATGGTCGACTTTATTTTGTTCCAGCGCTGGAGGTCGGATAGTTTCACTCCGTATTTCTGTGCGATGCGCCCCAGAGTTTCTCCACGCTTGACTTTATGGGTTATTGTTTCGTTATTTGATACGCGAGCCTTTGTTTCATTAAACACAATAGGATTAAAGAAAATTGAATCTTTATACGTGTACATCTCTTTTTCCTTATCTACAAAAGCATTGGTGTAGTTGTAAGGAATTCTAAGAATGTATGTTTTATTGGCATTTCCTGGAATTATATCTTTTACATACTGAGGATTCAGGTCTGATACCTCCTGTTTTGAGATACCAACAAGCTCAGATATCTGCTCAAAGTGAAGTGGTTTTTTTATTTCAAAAGTATCCACGTGAGCCGGCATTTCCATGCTTCTTGGATTTATGCCATGATCCTTATAGTAATTTAATGTGTAAAGAGCAGCTACGAAAGATGGAACATAACCTCTTGTCTCTCTTGGAAGATATGGATAAATGGTCCAGAAATCCCGCGATCCCCCGGCTCTCCTTATTGCTTTGTTCACATTTCCGGCGCCGCAGTTATACGATGCAATCGCAAGCGACCAGTCTCCGAAAATTGTATATGCATCTTTAAGATATTTTGCAGCAGCATGGGCAGATACAACAGGGTCAAGCCTTTCGTCCACATATGAATTTATTTCCAGATTATACTGAAGTGCAGTACGGTACATAAACTGCCACATTCCTCTTGCATTTACTCTCGATGTTGCTCTTGGATTTAGCGCAGATTCGATTATTGCCATTACTTTAAGCTCTTTAGGCATATCATATTGGTCAAATACCTCTTCAAAAATTGGCAGATAATAGCTGGATAGTCCAAGAATAAGGTCAATCTTGTTTGGAATTTTTTGAGTATAGAATATAATGTGGTTTTTAATAATGTTGTTGTACGGCAAAGGAATGAAAGAGTTTATTGCCTTTAACCTTTTAATTATTACAGAGTCAGGCGTACTGGATGTAAAATTCTCAGTTTCAAGATTTACAGAGTAGGCATTATCAATAGAAAGATTCTTTTGAATATACCACAAACTTAGCAGGCTGTCTGTAGAAACAACGGGCACTGCGATGTCTTCGCTGTCAAAGAAAGCCAGCCCTCCGGGGTTTATAGTGTCGTTTGCACTCACTGTATCGGCAATGGGGATAATGCTGGACTCCATCTCCAGTTTAAGAGAATCAACAGTTTTCCTTAACTGCATTACTTCCAGTTCAAGATTCGATCTTGATTGTCTTTTTTTAAAAATTTGTCCGTATGAGAATGGACAAATGAGCATCAGAGCGGCCGTAGCCAGTAGAATCAATCTGACTCTGCCTGAAAGGATAGTAAAATTGTGCATATTAAAATGTAAAGTTGATTGATACTCCCAATGCGGGAGTCATGTTATTAATATATCTTTTGTCAATAGGCTCAATAAGAGCCGGATTGAAAGTTGCCGACAGATCGTCACTTATGTCAAAATCCTTAAGGTGTGCAAACACATTCGCGTCAATAATATTAAGGGCATAAACAACAACTCCGGCAAGAATAGAGTAATCACGCATTCTGCGGTAGGAGTCTCTGTAGTATTTAAGTGTTTCGGCACTGGCTGTGCCGTTGTACCCGGATCCCGGTGTAGTAGCCTGGTTGTGCAGGCCTTTGTAATACTTGTATTGCTGGTTATTACTGCTGACAAAATATCCAGCGGTTATTAGTCCCCCGTATATAATTGGTATCTTCCAGTAATCTCCGTTATATGCCTGTCCGAGTCCGGGAAGCATTGCGGAATAAATTGATGCTCTGGCAGGTAATACGTCTTTATTGTATTTGAAAGAGGCCGCTCCGTCAAGAATGCCGCCCCAATATGTTAGAGCAGCAGCAGCATAAAATAAATTCCTCTTTATGCGGAAGTTGTTATCGCCACTCTCCTGAAAGCGGGAATTATTGTGTATTCCCCCATAAATGAAAGCACCCATACCACCGTAAAGAACCGGAAGTTTCCAGTAGTCTCGGTTATAAATTTGTGCCGTACCCGGAAGAATCACAGACCCAAACCAAAGTCTCGAAAGGTTAACAGAATCTTTGTGGGCCAGACTTTTAAAATATCTTTTAATAGTATACTCGGGAGGCCGGGGTTTCGTTTCCTTCTCCTTGTTAATGTCAGTTTGCTGTCCCGATCCGGGAGGACCTGGCTGACGCATGTTTCCCAAAAACTGTCCGCGGAGAGTCAGTGAGACAAATAGAGTCAGTAGGAGAATAGTAAACTTTTGCACGAAATGAGATACTAAAGGTTTGTTTTTTCAAGAGCTTTAAGGAAGTCGGCAATCTCGCCGTCTCCGCCGAATCGCAATGTGATAGAACCGCCCCCTTTTTCATCTTTCTTAAGGGAAACGTTGTTGTTAAAGTACCTTCCTAAAATATCAATAACCCGGAAGTAAGATTCATCCAGTTCAGAAGTTTGTTCCGGTGTTTTCTTATCGGCTTTAGGAGAGGAAATTTTCTTTGCTTTCTCTTCCGAGGCCCTTACAGAAAGGTCCTGCTCAATAATTTGATTGCAGAGTTTAAGTTGTTTGGGCGGATTGTCAACCGCAAGAAGAGCTTTTGCGTGGCCCATGGAAATTTTCCCTGCACGGATTGCAAGCTGAATTTCAGCCGGAAGCCGCAGCAGTCTCAGATAATTAGTAATGGTTGCTCTTTTCTTTCCTACTCTGTCTGCCATCTGCTCCTGAGTGAGGCTGCACTCTTCGATTAACCTTTCAAAGCTTAGGGCAATTTCAATAGAGTCAAGGTTTTCCCTCTGGATATTTTCCACAATTGCCATCTCAAGCATACCCTGATCGTCGGCCTTTCTGATATATGCGGGTATATAAGTCAGCCCTGCAATCTGAGCTGCCCGGAACCTTCTCTCTCCGCTTATTATCTGGTAGCTTCCGGATTCCGTTTGTCTTACAGTAATCGGCTGAATTAGACCAAGCGTTTTAATAGAGTCTGCAAGCTCGGCAAGAGCATCCTGATCGAATGTGCTTCTTGGCTGATATGGGTTAGCTACGATTTTTTCAATTGCTATCTCGGAAATAGACGCAGGGGTTGCCTGTCCTTCGGAGGTCGAAGGCCTGTTAAAAGGCATATTATTTGCGTCCGATATGAGGGCTCCGAGACCCCTTCCCAATGCAGGTTTCTTCATATTTTACTACCTCGTATTCTTTTTAATAATCTCTTTTGCCAAATTGAGATAGTTGTTTGCGCCTGCAGATATGGCATCATGCAGAATAACCGGTTTTCCGAACGAAGGGGCTTCGCTCAGACGAACATTTCTCTGAATGACGGTATTGAAAACCATCTCACCAAAATGTGTCCTGACCTCTTCCACAACCTGATTTGCATGCCTCAGTCTTCCGTCAAACATGGTAAGAAGGAATCCTTCTATCTGAAGTGAAGTATTTAGTCTGTTTTGAACCAGTTTTATTGTATTGAGAAGTTTTCCAAGCCCCTCAAGTGCAAAATATTCACACTGAACCGGTATAAGAACAGAGTCGGCTGCAGAGAGAGCATTTATTGTAATAACTCCCAGTGATGGAGAACAGTCAATAATTATATAATCAAACTTATCCCTCACGCTTTCAATGGCTTTTTTTAGAACGAGTTCCCTGTCGGGAATATTAAGCATCTCAATTTCCGCGCCAACAAGATTAATATGCGAAGGAACAAGTTTAAGCCCGTTCACTTCCGTGTCAAGCATAATGTCTGCAAGCTCAACCTTGCCAATAAGGGTTTCGTAAAGGGTTTGTCTGGAGGTGGAATCAGGATCAAAGTTAAACCCCGAAGTAGAGTTTGCCTGGGGATCGGCATCAACAATTAAGGTACTCTTTTCCATTACAGCCAGTGAGGCGGCAAGATTTATTGCTGTGGTAGTCTTTCCTACTCCTCCCTTCTGATTTGCGATAGCTATTATTTTTCCCATATATATTCAACACAAAACTAAGTCGTCAAACTGCAAATTTACAAAATCTTTTTATAGCAAAACTAAATATATTACATTTGCCAATAACAAATAGGAGAGGGTTAATGGAAAAGAGTGGCTGGATGGTAATTGTCAATCCTAAAGCGGGTGACGGAAGAGGCTTGTCGGATTGGCCCTTAATATCTAATACTATGAACCGCAATGGTTTGGAGTATGTGTGTCACTTTACCGAACATAAATATCACACGGTAGAACTCACTGTAAAAGCGATAAAAGATGGCTATAGAAAGATAGTGGGAGTTGGTGGAGACGGAACCCTTCACGAGATAGTAAACGGAATTTTTCTTCAGAATGAAGTCCCCTCACAACAGATAACAGTTGGGGTAATTCCAACTGGAGTAGGCAATGACCGGGCACGGGGCGCAGGTATCGCAGAAGGATATAACATGGCTATAAAATCACTTGCAGATTGTAATACACAGTTGCAGGATTCAGGAGTGGCGGAGTATTACGAATCGGGCGTAAAGCATGTCCGGTATATGATTAATGCTGCCGGGGTGGGATTTGATGCAGATGTGAATGAAAAATACAACTGGTTCAAGGATGAGGGTAAAAGGGGGAAATGGCGTTTTCTGCAAAGCTTTACAAGATCGATTTTCCATTATCGTGCTAAAAGATTTACAATAAAGGCAGATGGTCGCATTGTCTATAAATCAAAACTGCTTCTTGCAACACTGGGAATCGGAATGTATAGCGGTGGCGGTATTATTTCAATGCCTGATGCTAAATTTGACGATTTTCTTTATGACATAATAATCGTAAGAATGATGCCCCGCTTTAAAATGCTTAGGTTTCTCAATGACCTTAAAAGCGGGAAACTAAAGGACGATAAAAAATTAATCCGGATAAGAGCTTCCGAAGTTGAAATTTCAAGTAATCCTCCAAGCGGAATCGAAATAGACGGTGAAGCACTGGGAATGTTGCCTGCAAAATTTTCAATTCTGCCAATGTCTGTTCGTTTTGTTACTCTTAAACAGGATCAACATCTGTCGCAACAGTAAGGGACGACTTTCCCGATTCGAATGATATTAGAAGTTCTTTAAGGCCCGTCTTTATTGAGGAACCGCTGTTTCTTGAAAATTTAATCCAGAATACAAGTAAAAATTCTCCTCTGATTTTGTCTGTCAAAGGCGCAAAAGGGCCGCTGCACTCGATATTCCTTATTCTGCCAAGTATGTCTCCAAGTTGGGATGAATATACGGAGAGCCGCTCTCTGTTACGGTCTTTTAACGTAATCTTAATCATCCGCACATATGGCGGATAATCAAACTCTTTCCTCTCTGAAAGCTGATCGTATACAGTATCCGAACCTGTTTCAAATAAATGATAAACAGGGTGTTTTGGCTGAGCACTCTGAATAATGATTTTCCCTCTTACATGCTTCCTTCCTGTCCTGCCCGAGAGTTGTGTCAATAATTGAAATGCCCTCTCGTTTGCTCTGAAATCATCTAACGCAAGCATAGAATCGGCCTGAATGAGTGCAACAAGAGAGAGGTTTTCAAAATCAAACCCTTTACTTATCATTTGAGTACCAACAAGAATATCTATTTTCCCGGCAGAATACTCCTTAAGAATGCGACTCTCTTCTCTTTTGCTTTTGGTCACCTCGGCATCAAATCTTGCAACGGTGGCGAAAGGAAAAATTTCCTTGATTTTTTCTTCAATTTTTTCTGTTCCGGAGCCCTTGTCTTCAAGTGTAGCCTCATGGCAGGCAGGGCACGCAGGAGAGTATCTGATGCGAAAATCGCAGTAGTGGCATAGAAGGATCCCTTTGCCTTTATGATAATTGAGTGGAACATTACAATGTGTGCAAAGTGGGATATGACCGCAATTTGTGCACTGGACAAGAGGCGAATAAGAACGTCGGTTCCTGAAAATCAGAACCTGTTCCCCTTTAAGGAGTGTTTTTTCAATCTCTTTTATAAGCTGCTGGGAGAAGAGGCCGTTCATTTTTCCTCTTTTGGATTCGCGTATAGTGTCTAAGACAACAATTTCCGGAGTTTCGGCACCATAAAAACGCTCTTTTAGCAAAATGCCGGAATACCTTCCCGATGCAACATTGAACTGTGACTCAAGAGAGGGAGTTGCACTCCCGAGAACAACCGGTGCGGAGTGAATCTTGCCAAGCATCATTGCACAATCCCTTCCGTTATAACGCGGTGCAGGGTCGGTCTGTTTGTATGAACTGTCATGCTCCTCGTCTATTATTATAAGGCCCAGCTCCCTGAAAGGAAGGAAAACCGAAGAACGAAGTCCAAGTACAATATAACCTTTCCCGTCGCCGGATTCTCTAAGTGCCTTATGCGCTCGGAAACGTTCCGCAGGACTCTGCCTGGAATGAAAAATCAGCAGCCGTTCGCCAAAAACTGCATTGAGACGCTCGCTTAGCTGCCGGCTAAGCGCAATTTCCGGTACCAGATAAAGCACACACCGGCCTTTATCAATCTCATCTTTTGCAAGCCGGATATATATTTCTGTTTTCCCGGAACCCGTAATTCCTTCGAGAAGTGCCGGGACTCCTTTTGAAAAACTGAGCTTAATTTCTTCAAACGCTTTTTCCTGAGCAGTAGAAAGTTTCGAAAATTCTTCTCCGGCTTTAACTTTTGAAGATTTGTTTTTGGCTTTCTTATGTTCCTGTTCAATGATTGACGAAGTAAAGGCAGCTCTGTAAACCTCGCCAATGGTACACATATAGTATGATGCCATCCACTCCCAGAATTCAAACTCTTTTTCGGTAATAGCCGGTACAGGTTCAATGCCGGTAACCTCCTTTATTTTCCCCGCATATTCTCCACAGTTGCCGGATATATTTCTAACAACTGCAATATATTCTCTGCCCCCCATTTCCACCCGCACCCTTGACCCGATATTTATTTCCGGTTCTAGATTTTCGGGAATAATATACGAGACCTCCATCTTTAATTTAAGAGGGAGAATTACTTCGGCATATTTAAGATTATCTCCGGCCATCAACCGTTGGATAAATTGTTCAGATACTCAGCAACCTCTTCGAGAAGCCATTTTGGAGTTGAAGTGGCTCCGCACACTCCCACAGAATCTCCGCTCTGGAACCATTCTTTATTAATCTCCTGTTTACCTTCTATTGAATAACTTCTTGGGTTCACCGAGCAGCAAAGTTCATATAGAATTTTGCCATTTGAACTCTCTTTCCCGCTCACAAAGATGATTACAGAGTGCTTCTTTGCGAAATCCTTAAGATGAGGGTGTCTTGAAGATACCTGGCCGCAAATTGTATTAAAAGCGCGGAACTTATCTACCGGACCGCCTACGCTTTCTATCCGCTGTTTAATTAATTCGCATATCTTGCGGTACTCTCCCGGGTCTTTTGTTGTTTGGGAGAAAATATAGACTGGTTTTGAGTAATCAACTAAATCGAGGTCGGAGTCTTTTTCAATAATAAAAGCGTCTCCATCTACCTGGCCAATTAATCCGTTAACCTCTGCATGTCCATGCTTTCCAAAGATGAGCAGCTGGCCGTCATTTTTTTTCAACTCCTTATAATTCTTTTTGACGCGCTCCTGAAGTTTCAACACTACCGGGCAGGTGCAGTCAATAATCCTGAGCTTATTTTCTTTTGCAATTTTATAGCTGGAAGGAGGTTCGCCATGAGCACGGATAAATAACACCTTGTCCTTTAAAGTGGACATTTGAGAATAGTCAATTGTCCTGAGCCCCTTCTGCTTTAGTCTCTCAATTTCCGAGCTGTTATGTACGATGGACCCAAGTGAATTAAGCTCCTTGTTTTCGTCCAGATACTTCTCGGCCTGCTCTATTGCTCGTACTACTCCATAGCAGAAGCCTGAGTGACTGTCTATCTCTACGTTTAGTTCCATCTCTTAGAAATAATATTGTCGAACCATACAATCTGGTCTTCAATTGTCATTTTGCTGTTGTCAAGCAGTATCGCATCAGGAGCCCTTTTAAGCGGGGCGGTATCCCGGTTTTCGTCCAGGAAATCCCTCTCTTTTACGTTTCGGAGTACGTCTTCAAACTGAGGATTTTCTCCTTTTGCCTTCATTTCATTAAAGCGCCTGGTTGCTCTCACCTCGGCATCGGCAGTCATAAAAATTTTGAGCTCGGCATCCGGAAACACCACAGTTCCAATATCACGGCCATCCATTACAACACCTCTCTTCTCTCCAAGTTTCGCAAGAATTGTGTCAACATAATCTCTTACTATTGGCAGCGAAGCAATAAAACTTACTTTTTCCGAAACTTCCAGCGATCGAATCTCGTTTTCCACCAGCTCATTATTCATATATAACTGACTGGCCCTGTCTGTTCCTGTAGGCTGGAACTGAAGATCAAGTGTACAGAGAGCCTTTTCAAGTGAAATCCGGTCTATTTTATTGTTTTTGTCAATGAAAAAATTCCGGATAGCAAACAAAGTAACGCCTCTGTACAATGCCCCTGTATCGACATAAATTAAACCGAATCTGCCTGCAATAATTTTTGCAAAACTGCTTTTGCCAGTGGAAGAATGTCCGTCAATGGCTATAATAATATTGGGAATTTTCATATTCATATTAAAGACAAACATACACAAAAAATAGTTTATCTTTGTAAAAAAGATATAGATGAAAGTAGCTGTTCTGGACATGGGTACAAATGTGTTTAACTTAGTGATAGCACATGTTTCCAAGGATGAGTGTTCAGTAATTAAGATATTGAAAATTCCTTCAAAAATTGGTGAAGGCGGCATGACAAAAGGGATATTACTTCCTGCCGCTTTTGAATCTACAAGAAATGCTTTCAAAGAAATATTTAAGGCAATCGAAGAAACAGGAGGAGTAGATATAATAAAAGCTTTTGCAACCTCTGCTGTGAGGGGAGCCTCTAACGCCGGTGAGTACGTTTCAATGATTAAAAACGAGTTTGGAACAGATGTTGAGATAATAACCGGCGACAGAGAAGCAGAACTTGTATATAAAGGGGTACGGGAGTCAATTCTCCTCTACAAAGAGAAGGTTCTCATAATAGATGTGGGAGGCGGAAGCAACGAACTTATAATTGCCGATAAAGAGAGAATTTTCTGGAAAGAGAGTTTCAATTTAGGAGTAGTGAGGTTAAGAGAGTTATTTCCTCCGTCTGACCCAATTAATCCGGCAGAAGTAGAGGCTCTTACCGATTATCTGGATGAAAAAATGGATACTTTATGGGCTGCCTGCAAACTATATAAACCTACTTTGATTATTGGCTGTTCCGGCTCCTTTGATACTCTCAGGGAACTTATTTATACAGAGGACGACGGAGTTTTGCCGGCTCACGAACTGGAGATGAAAAAGATTGTGCAGTTGCATGAAAAACTATTGAAATCTGTAAGATCAGAGCGGGCAGCTATGAAGGGAATGTCTCCGATACGAGTTGATTATATTGTTACGGGATCGGTTCTCATAAACTTTATTATTTCCAGAACCGGAATAAAAGAGCTGTATCAGTCTTCGTACTCTCTAAAAGAGGGGAGCATGGCAGAAATTGCAGCTTCATTGCATGAATAAAAAAGATTATTAATATGAAGTTATTGATTATTGACGACGAGAAGAGCATAAGAAACACTCTAAAAGAAATTCTTGAATTTGAAGGACATGAAGTTGGCCTTGCGTCAGACGGTGCAGAGGGATTGGCTCTGGCTTCTGCAAATAGCTTCGATGTAATTTTCTCGGACATCAAAATGCCAAATATGGACGGTATGGAGCTTCTAGACAAACTTTCAGAGGCAAATATCGATACCCCTGTTATCATGATTTCCGGCCACGGATCAATTGATACAGCAGTTGAGTGTATAAAAAAAGGCGCATTCGATTTTATTCAGAAGCCTCTTGACCTTAACCGAATACTTATCACTCTGCGCAATGCAACCGATAAATCCATACTTGTAAAGGAGACTAGAATACTAAAGAAAAAGGTATCGAAAATTCCGGAAATTGTGGGAGTATCTCCTGCGATATCAAAAATAAAAGATATGATTGACCGGGTTGCCCCAACTGAAGCAAGAGTCCTCATCACCGGCTCAAACGGAACAGGCAAGGAACTTGTTGCCAGATGGCTTCATGAAAAAAGCAGCCGCAGTACTATGCCTTTTGTCGAAGTAAACTGCGCCGCGATTCCTGGAGAACTTATAGAAAGTGAACTTTTCGGCCATGAAAAAGGAGCTTTTACATCTGCAGTCAAACAGCATAAGGGGAAATTTGAACAGGCAGACGGCGGTACTCTTTTTCTGGATGAAATAGGGGACCTGAGCCTCGCCGCTCAGGCAAAAATTCTGAGGGTTTTGCAGGAAAACAAACTCAGCAGGGTAGGAAGCGACAAGGATATAAATGTAAAAGTGAGAGTTGTTGCTGCTACAAATAAGGATCTTCTCGATGAAATTGCAAAGGGAACATTCCGGGAAGACCTATATCATAGGTTGAGCGTAATTGTAATACATGTTCCTCCTCTTAAAGAGAGAATTGAAGACATTTCCCTGCTTGCAAAGCATTTCATTGATCAGATTTGTGAAGAGAGCGGAATGGCCCGCCGTGAAATTGAGAAAGAAGCAATTGACGAACTCTCTACATATCCTTGGACAGGAAACATACGCGAACTCAGAAATGTAGTAGAGAGACTGCTCATTCTGAGCAATAATGTGATAACTAAAGCCGATGTTGAGGCTTTTGCAAAACCGATTTTTCGTTAAAACTCGCCGGCGGCGAGTTGCGTTTATCTCAGCCATCTATACATTGCCAACTAATTGATACGGGCTTGTGCGTCCTCGCTCGCGATGCTCGTTCCGGCCGAATCGCCGGCAGCGAGTTGCGTTTATCTCAGCCATCTATACATTGCCAACTAATTGCTTCGGGCTTGTGCGTCCTCCTTCGCTGCGCTTCGTCCGGCCGAATCGCCCGTATCAATTAGTTGGCAATAAAAAAGTGCTTAGAGATTTTTAACTCGCCGCCGGTGATAAACTACAACTAATTGGTATTCTACGAGTTGAGCTACTAGAAAAAGCAAGTCTGCGATAACAAAAAAAAGACTGCCTAAAAGTATTTTTAGACAGTCTCAATTGAATTTCCAGGATGTCGAAAAGAAAAAGAGCGGTTACTCCTTCTCAATCCTCAACTGTTGGATGAAATTTCCATCCTCCTGGGTCTTAACAAACAATGTAACCCGAAACTTTTCTCCTCCGGCACTGAGATTGCCTATTGCATATTTCATTGGTGCTTTACCGCTTCTATAGGCTATAACAAAACTCTTTGGCGTATATTTTGTAAAGAACTCCTTAAGAATCTGTTTGGCTTGCGCTTTACTGCAAACATTTACATCACCCAGTAAGTCAACCTCCAGGTTATGGGCGAACCATACCGAAAGTTTTTCCGAGTCTCCGGATTGAATATATTTTGATATAGGAACAAATACATCCTGTTCATTCCCGGTTTGTCCGAAAAATGTTGTCGTTGAAATGATTATGGTAAACAACGAAATAAGAACTGATCTCATATCTCTCCTTTAAATTCCAAACCTTTAGGCAAGCAAAAATCAAGCCATAACAAGGAAAAATTAAATTAATGTTTCTCTTAAAATAATCTTATTTTTGTAACAATGAAGATGACGTTTTTATTAGTCGGGAAAACAGATTTGTCCTACCTGCAGGAGGGGATGTCCCTCTACGAAGAGAGGCTTAAACGTTATTCCACCTATAAAAGGATAGAGATTCCGGAATTAAAATCGGCATCATCTTTGAGCAAAGGAGAGATAAAGGAGAGAGAAGGAGAGCTCATTCTCAGGCAAATCAAGCCTCAGGACGAAGTTGTCTTGCTGGATGTAGTGGGCCGAAGCCAAACATCTGAAGAGTTTGCATCTTTTTTGGAAAAACGAGGAATTTACGGTTCCAAAGGACTGGTTTTTGTAGTGGGAGGTGCATACGGATTCTCAGATTCCGTATACGCAAGAGGGAATTTCAAACTTTCACTCTCTTCGATGACTTTCTCTCATCAGCTTGTGAGGCTTCTCTTTCTTGAGCAGCTTTACAGAGCATTTACAATAATAAAGGGAGAACCTTATCACCACGGATAATGAATGAATATTTTGATAAGATGTTAAAATGGCGCACCCCTGTACTCTGGGTAGTGGCACTTCTTCTTGCGGCAATATCATTTATGGAGTTTTCTTCATCCGATTCCATGGATCGTGAGGTCGAGAAGCTTACCGGCACTATTCATAAAAGGCAGCAAATTCTCGAAGAGTTTGCCCAGAAGGCAATTGATATTCCGGATTCGGTTTTCGTGGAATTACCGGAATTGCCCGAGGATATGGCAATTTACAAGTTTTGTGCAGATACTCTTCAGTCATGGGTGAACCAGCTTCCTATTGCAAATGACGATATAGATTTTTTCCCTTTCGGATATACTCTCAATCACCTTACCAGCAGAGGAGTTTCAAACACGCCACTTGCCAATATTGGTACTTCCGAACAATATCTGAGCCTTGGATCGGCCTGGTATATTGTAAGTACGTATACAAGAGGAAATGTTACTTTAGTAGCGGCTATTCTTGTTCAAACAGATTTTCCTTCGGACAACACTATTCTCAAGAGCGAAGTAAATCCGAATCTGGCCCTAAGCAAACGACTTTCAATCGTCCCTGTTACTCAGGACGAATCCTATATTGTTAAAGGCAAAAATGGAGGGGTACTCTTTTCTGTGCTCAAAAATCTTCCAAGCAACAGAGGAGAGGAGGGATCTTCATTAAGATGGTTTTCACTGTTTTTTATGATTGCGGCTCTTTTTAGCAATCTGCAGTTCAGAAAAAGAATTAAACAATTTTTTGTTGCATTCGCCGGTCTCACAATATTAAGATTTATTGCAGCATACTTTGCCGATAATGTGGGTGGAGATATTGAGCTTTTTTCGCCAAACCTTTATGCCGATTTTGGGCTCTTTGGATCAATGGCCGATTTGCTGATAAACCATCTCTATATCTTTTTGGTTATGCTCGCGCTGTTTATGGTCCGTAAAAGCCTTGCGTTAACCTTTTTAAAGGCAAGGCCCGGCAAAAAAAGGATAATGAAGGCCATATTTATCATCATCCCTTTGCTCATAATCGCATATATCCATATCACTCTAAGGTCACTTATTCTTAATTCAAATATTGTCCTTGAACTATATAAGATTGACGAGATAACAATTTATACGATATTGTCCTACGTGTTATATGCACTCCTTTTTACTTCGCTTCTTTTTTCACTTCAGCTATTGAGGCCGGCAATAAAAATGAGACACAATATATCATTTTTGAATATGCGGGCCATTATGGTATATATTTTCCTGATATCAATGTATACTCTGGCAACAGTAAGTTTTTACGGTTTTCTAAATGAATATGAGAGGAATCGTGTGCTTACAACAAAAATGTCGGTGGAGAGGGACCTTAATATAGAATTGATTCTGCGCAGTTCGGAAAAGCTTATTGAAAACGACCCGGTTCTTGCTTTGTGGATGCAGATAGACCAAAGCAACGAAATGGTTAACAACATTCTTACAGAACAATACTTTTGGAGCCTCATGCAAAAGTATGATCTCAGGATAACTATCTGCAAGAGAGAAGACCCTCTGAGTGTAGATGCCGAAACTGCACTGCTTCCTTGCGGACAATTCTTCGATGGCGAAATTTCCCGATATGGTATACCGTTGTTCGACAACTCCCGGTTCTATTTCATGAATAATTACAATGGCAGGATAAGTTATCTTGGAGTATTCACTTTTCCGAGTTTTAACGGCAATATTAATTTGTATATGGAGTTCGATTCGAAATTCATGAAGGAAGCTATAGGATATCCCGAACTTCTTCTTGACCATAAACAAATGGACAATCTTAATATTCCATCCAGCTATTCATATGCAAAATATCTGAATTACAGGATGATATCGTACAGTGGGACTTATAATTATTCGACATCTCTTGATGATATATACAAGACAGGATATTCTACTCTCCGCAAGGACGGCTATCTTCATTTTGTAAACAAGGCGTCTCCCGAAAACATAATAATAATAAGCAGGCCGGAAAGAAGCATCTTCCCCTACATTGTCACATTCTCATATATTGTACTTTTTTACTCCTTTATGATATTTGGGCTCATAAGGACAAGACGCAAAAATTTCTTTCCAAAGGTTCCAATGGACTCTTTCCGCTGGAAAATTACTTTCCTCATCATGGCTTCTCTTGTTTTTGCGTTACTGTCTCTGGGAACGGGAAGCATCTGGTTTTCTTTAAACTATTTTACGGAAAGCAACAGAACCAAAATGGAAGAAAAGATGCAATCCGTACAGTCTACTCTCTCGTATTACAGCAAATCTGCCCAGAGGTACAACGACCCGCAGTTCAATAATATTAAGCTTTTCGAAGCTATGAACCGCCTTTCAAGCAACACCCAGATTGATATTAATATTTACAGGCCGGACGGGCTATTGCTCAGGACAACACAACCAGAAATATATGACAGGTTCCTTATTGGCGCAAGAATGAACCCAAAGGCATATAAAGAAATTGTTTACAATAAGAAAAAGCAGTTTGTAAACAGGGAAAACATTGCTAAGATGAGTTACTACTCTCTTTATGCGCCACTCTTCAATCAGGACGGAAAACTTATTGCCATTGCCAATATTCCATATTTTTCACGGCAGTCCGAGGTGAAGAATGATGCATCAAGCATTATTGCCGCAATCATAAATATTTATCTTCTGTTGCTTTTAGCAGCTGTCTTTGGCGGGGTTGCACTTTCCAATTCACTTTCAAAACCACTTGCCGAAATCAGCCGTAAAATGCAGTTGCTGGATATTTCGCAACATCCCGAGCATATTGATTACAATAACCGGGATGAACTTGGTATTCTTGTGGCTGCATATAACAAGATGGTGGACGATTTGGAAGAGAGTACTACCCAGATTGCACATAGCGAGAGGGAACAGGCATGGAGGGAGATGGCAAGGCAAATAGCACATGAAATAAAAAATCCGCTTACTCCAATGCGTTTAAGCATACAACATCTTGTGAGACTTAAACAACAGAATGTTGAAGGATGGCAGGAGAAATTTGACGGACTGGCAAACTCTCTCATTGAGCAGATTGATATTCTTGCGGATGCGGCTGGTGAGTTTTCCAGCTTCTCACGTTTCTACTCGGAAGAACTTTCAAACACAGAGCTTAACAGGCTCATAAGGGAGCAAATAATACTTTTCAACACCAGCGACAACATATCAATCCGATTCGTAAGCGAAGAACACGAAGCATTTGTAATGGCCCGTAAGACGCAAATAACAAGAGTTCTTGTGAACCTCTTGTCAAATGCTGTACAGGCTGTAGATTCTCAGAATAACGGAGAAATACTTGTTACACTCAAAAAAGATGAAAAGCAGTATGTTGTTTCTATAGAAGATGACGGCCCGGGAGTTCCGGACAATCTTACTCACAGGTTATTCAAGCCTAACTTCACCACAAAGAACAGCGGTACCGGCCTTGGTCTTGCAATATGCCGGAGCATAATGGAACAGAGCCAGGGATCAATTGACTATAGCCGTTCTAATGTTTTGGGAGGTGCAAACTTTACAGTAAAAATTCCACGATCGGGAAACTTTACTTCTGCCTCATAAATATCTGAATAGGTGCTCCTGTGAAGTTGAAATGCTTACGCAGTTTGTTTTCCAGATACCTTTTGTAGTCTTCTCTCACATATTGCGGAAGGTTGCAGAAAAACACAAAAGAAGGAGACGGAGTAGGAAGCTGGGTCATGTATTTAATCTTGACAAACTTCCCTTTTATTGAAGGAGGTGGAAACTTAGCAATCTCCTCAAGCATTACATCATTCAATTTTGAAGTGGGAACCCTGCGTGCCCTGTTTTCGGAAACTTCGGCAGCAGCTTTGAGTACGTCAAGAATTCGCTGTTTGTTAATAACAGATGTAAAAATGAGGGGAACATCGGTGAAAGGAGCAATCCTGTCAATTATTTTTGCCGAAAATTCCTTCATTGTATTTGAGTCTTTGTCTTCGACAGTATCCCATTTGTTTACAACAATCACGCAACCTTTTTTATTCTTTATGATTAGGTTGAATATTGACATATCCTGACCTTCGGCGCCCAAAGTGGCGTCCATCATAAGTATACATACATCTGAACTTTCAATTGCTCTCAGGGAGCGCATTACAGAATAAAATTCCAGATCTTCCTTTACCTTGTTCTTTTTCCTCAGGCCTGCAGTATCTACAAGCATGAAGTTGTATCCAAACTTATTGTAGTGTGTGGCAATAGAGTCTCTTGTTGTGCCGGCAACAGGGGTAACAATGTTCCTCTCTTCGCCCAGCAATGCATTTGTGAGCGAAGATTTGCCAACATTTGGCTTACCTACGATTGCAATATGCGGAATTGTAGGTTTGTCCTCATCGTGTTCCGGTTCGTCCGGAAGCAGTTCAAGAACCTTGTCCAGTAAGTCGCCTGTTCCCGCTCCGCTTGCCGATGAAATGGCAAATGGTTCGCCCAGACCAAACGAATTGAACACATGGGTGTCGAATATCTTGTCTCCGGTATCAACCTTGTTGGCAACCATTATAATTGGTTTTTTACTTCTGCGGAGGATATTGGCAATCATCTCGTCGAAATCCGTAATACCTGTTCCAACTTCGCAAAGGAAAAGAACAACATCTGCCTCTTCAATTGCAAGGTGAACCTGTTTGCGAATTTCCTCTTCAAACACATCGTCTGAATTCATGGCATAACCTCCGGTATCTATAACCGAAAACTCTTTCCCTGTCCACTCACAGCGGCCGTAATGACGGTCACGGGTAACTCCCGAAACTTCATCGACAATAGCCTTTCTCATACCCACTAGACGGTTGAAAAGGGTAGATTTACCTACATTCGGGCGTCCTACAATAGCAACAATACTCATAATTTAACACTCTTCGCAGCCTGTGCTGCATGTTGAGCAGCTTGAACAGCTGCCTGATAAAGGGTCATATTTTACATTAAGAGACCCACTCTTTTTTTTCTTCCAGAGGATTTTCTCCTCCGCCTTGGCACACATCAAACCCTTTTTGCGCAACTCCTTGTTACCTCCGATTTCTTTATCGGGGAATTTTCCGTCTTTCCTAAAGATGATATTGAAAGAGAGCAGGAAAACGCATAAACCAACAAGCAAAATGGATAAAAGTATAATTGACATAATATTAATCGGATAAATTATAACGGATAGTAGAGGCACTTCTCCCTGGGAAGCAGCGGATGATCACCCGTTTGAATCATCTGCGGAAGCTGATGAACTTTGAATTTTACAGAGTTCATCATATGGTGTATGCGGTTTATGAGGTTTCTGTCTGCACCGCAAGCAATTAGTTCTTCTTCATTTTTTCCCTCTTCAAATATAGAATGCAAAATTGGGTCCAAAACCGAGTACACGGGAAGTGTGTCGCTATCCTTCTGATTCTCGCTCAATTCCGCAGAGGGTTCCTTTGTAATTATTGAATCAGGAATTACAGTCCCTTCTTTGTTAATATAATTTGCAAGACTGTATACCTGAAGTTTATATACATCGGCAAGTACCATTAAGGCCCCTGTGAGGTCGCCGTATAATGTCCCGTAACCCATTGCAACTTCACTCTTGTTTGATGTATTCAACAAAAGTGAGCCGGTTTGGTTTGTATAGGCCATTAAAATAACGCCTCTAATCCTTGCCTGAAGGTTTTCTATGGTTATGCGCTTTGTTTCTCCCTCAAACAAATCGTCCATCTCCTTGGTAAACCTGTTGAAAACACCTTCAATAGGTACTATATTATATTTTACATCAAGATTTTCTGCGAGTTCAACAGCATCCGTTACAGAGTGCAGCGTAGAGTATGGCGATGGCATAAGAAGTGCATGAACATTTTTCTTCCCCAAAGCCCTTACTGCGAGCGCTAGTACAACCGCAGAGTCGATTCCTCCGGATAAACCTACAACTGCTTTCTCTCTTCCGGCATCGCGAAAAAAAGTTCTGACAGATCCGACAAGCCTGTCGTGAAGAATATCGATATCTGTATTAAACATATTTAAAATATAAAACTTGTGCTTATAGATTTGTAATTGTATACCTTGTCAATAACATCTGCAAAGATATCTGCCACAGAAAGCACCTTTATCTTTGACCTGTCCAGATTAGGGTCGCATAAAATTGGAATGGTATCCGAAATAATAACCTCCTCCAATGCCGATTTTGCAATTCTTTCATATGCCGGCCCGGACAGAACGGCATGGGTGGCAAGTGCTCTCACGCTCACAGCTCCTCTCTCCATCAACATGTCTGCGGCTTTTGTGATTGTGCCTGCTGTATCAATCATATCGTCAATTATTACGATATTTTTTCCCTCAACATCTCCTATTGCAGTCATTGAGCCCACAACATTTGCCTTCTCACGCGATTTGTGACATATAATAAGCGGGCATCCCAGTATTCTTGAATAGGCATTTGCTCTTTTTGCCCCCCCCATATCGGGCGCGGCAATTGACATATTCTCCAGCTTAAGGTCCCTAAGGTAGGGAAGAAATATTGAACTTGCGTAGATATGGTCAACAGGGAAATCAAAGAACCCCTGAATCTGATCGGCATGAAGATCGGCGGTCATAACTCTGTCGCAACCAGCTGCATCAAGAAGATTGGCAACCATTTTCGCTCCTATCGGAACTCTTGGACGGTCCTTTCTGTCCTGACGTGCCCATCCGAAATAAGGGATTACAGCAATTACCTTGTATGCCGACGCCCTGCGTGCAGCATCAATCATCAGCAGCAGTTCAAATATATTGTCAACCGGCGGAAAAGTAGACTGAACGATAAATACAGTTGCTCCCCGTACACTCTCTTCGAAGGCTGGCTGAAACTCTCCGTCACTAAAAACTGTGACAGAAGATTTTCCAAGATCAAGTTTAAGCGAAGCTGCTATCCTTTCGGCCAAATATCTGGAGCTCCTGCAGGAAAAAATCTTTATCTGATGTTGGTGGTCCATAACTATTGTATTGTTTTTTTATCAATTATACTAGCAATATAATCCAATATCTCCTCTCTCCCTTTACCGGTTTCTGCCGAAGAAAGGAATACAGGAGGCAACTCCTCCCAGTATTCGAGAAGAATTTTGTTGTTATTTTCGACGCGTTCATTAAGCGAGAATGTACCCTGCTTGTCGCATTTTGTATAAATTAATGCAAAAGGAACCTCTGCTTCTCCAAGTTCTGTCAAAAACTGAAGATCGATTTTCTGGATTTCAAGCCTGGAGTCAAGTAGCACAAAAAGAACCCGGAGTTCTTCCGATTCGTTTATGTAATTCTGATTTATTGCTGCAAGTTTCTCCCGGTCGGTCTTTGAAATCTTGGCATATCCATAGCCCGGAAGGTCTACTAGATACCAGGAGTCGTTTATCAGAAAGTGGTTTACCAGTTGTGTCTTCCCGGGTGTAGAGGAAGTGTGTGCAAGTTTTCCTTGTTTACATAACGCATTAATCAAAGAGGATTTACCCACATTTGACC
>Ga0316605_10000528_pt1 | contig 26457 bp, 17 predicted proteins | sample OWC_soil_day20_n_FD_207666 | JGI IMG/M metagenome (GOLD analysis project Ga0316605, IMG submission 207666) | Wetland soil microbial communities from Old Woman Creek delta, Ohio, United States - OWC_soil_day20_noCT | ecosystem: Environmental > Terrestrial > Soil > Wetlands | place: USA: Ohio...
ACAGGCAATACTACCATGGATAATCTGGTAACTTTCTATACCACTTATCTGATGCGTAAGCAGAACAGAGGTGATGAAGTTGGTAAAGTGATAGACTATAAACCACAATATTATTTTATTGGTTTAACAAGTGGCGCTCAAAGCAACAATACCTCTTTATTACAGACTATCGGTTGGGCTGATACTCAAAAAGGAAATCAAAACGGTACTTTTGATCCGTTAGCTGAATAAGGATTACCTTTTCTTAATTTATTACATGATACGGAGGATTCGTCTTTCGTATCATGTTTTTTTTATCTCTGTACCCGAGTATCCTCAGAGGGAATCCGAGTAGCCAAAAAGGGAACCCGAGTACCCAATCATTATGTGTTTTTCTAAGTACATGACAAAAAAAAGAATAGAAACGCGGATATAGCGGATTTAGCTGATATACACTGATTTATTGTAGCAATAAAACGGATTTTAATTCTGATTTATTTACTACGTAAATGACGGATTAGTGCTCGCAGCTGAAAATCAGCTGACTTCACTTGTGAAGTCTAAAATCTGTAATGTAATCCGTATCAGGAAAACTTTTGGGTTTACAGCGAAAAGCTGTTTAATCCGCTATATCCGCGTTTCTATTCACATGAATTATAGGCAAAATAGGATTTTTGTCATATACTAAAACAATTTCGTTCTGTTTAAATGCCGATAGGCATTTGCCTATTGTGTTCTATATTATATAATTTGTACATTAATTTTCTTTCTATTGTGCCTATTGTGGTTTAATAGATTTTTACCCTGATAGCAGGGCACAAAAGTTTTGAAACGAATATGTATATTACCTGACTAATGTGGATAAGCAATCTGATTTATTTACTACGTAAACGGCGGATTTGTGTTCGCAGCCGAAAATCAACTGACATCACTTGTGAAATCGAAAAATCTGTCATGTAATCCGCATTAAGAAAACTTTTTGGGTTTACAGCGAAAATCTGTTTAATCCGCTATATTCGCGTTTCTATTCACATCCATGAATTATAGGTAAAATAGAATTTTTGTCATATACAAAAATGTATTTTATAAATTAAAGCCTGAGTTGATGTTAAATTGCTTGTTTTGATAACAATAACATGCTATATTCGTCCATGTAGATATGTTTATAGCAAATGTTGTTTTGAGTACATATACTTTGCTATCCCGTCATTATTTTTGATTTTACTTTTTTGATTAAAACATAAATTTAGGTTAAATGAATAAGAAAACATTTTCAGGAATTCTGGCTGCTATTCTGCTTGTTCCGGCAGTAGCTTTTGCTCAGTATCCCGACGTGCCTTCGGACGTGAAGGCGGTTGCTACCAAAATGATTAATGAAGAAACCAAGGCGGCTAATGATGTAATGGTGCGCGGGGCTGCTATCTTGAAGCAAAATGCTATCGATGGCAAACCGTATATTCCGTGGGCTGCAAGGCCTACCGACCTTCCGCAGGCTAAAATACCGGCTTTCCCGGGTGCCGAAGGGGGAGGAAAATACTCTTTTGGTGGTCGTGGAGGTAAGGTTATCGTGGTAACGAGTTTGGCCGACCGCGGTCCCGGTACTTTGCGCGAGGCTTGTCAGGAAACTGTGGGTCCACGTATCGTGGTGTTTAACGTGGCTGGTATTATTCAGTTAAAATCTCCGATTATTATCGAAGCTCCATATATTACTATTGCCGGACAAACTGCTCCGGGCGATGGTGTTTGTGTGGCCGGCGAATCTTTCTGGGTGAATACGCACGATGTGGTGGTGCGACATATGCGCTTTCGTCGTGGTGAAACTAAGGTGGAACGCCGCGATGACGCCTTTGGTGGAAACCCTGTAGGAAATATCATGATTGACCACTGCTCCTGCACCTGGGGACTTGATGAGAATATTTCGTTCTACCGTCATATGTTCGATCCCAAAGATGGCAGCAAAGAGCTAAAACTTCCTACGGTAAATGTAACTATTCAGAATACTATTTCGGCTCAGGCGCTGGATACTTATAACCATGCCTTTGGTAGCACACTTGGTGGCGAAAACTGCTCGTTTATGCGTAACCTCTGGGCCGATAATGCCGGACGTAATCCGTCTATCGGTTGGAATGGGGTGTTCAATTTTGTGAACAATGTATTGTACAACTGGGTACATCGCTCGGTAGATGGCGGCGATTATACTGCTTTGTATAATATCATCAATAATTATTATAAACCGGGACCTCTGACTCCTAAAGAAAGTCCGGTGGGTTACAGAATGGTTAAACCGGAATCGGGTCGCAGTAAATTGGGATATCTGGTTTTTGGTCGCGTGTATTGCGATGGTAACATCATGGAAGGAAACGAAAGAGTAAGCAAAAACAACTGGGACGGTGGCGTGCAGGTTGAGGATTTGCCCAATACCGGACAGTATACCGATTCTATGAAATGGAGCACTCCGTTTCCTATGCCCGAGTTAACTATAATGAAGGCTAAAGATGCTTATAATTTTGTGATGGAAAACGTGGGTGCCAATATCCCTAAACGCGACATCGTGGATCAACGTGTTATCGACCATGTGCGTACCGGTAAAGCCTATTACGATACTGCCGCTGATACGATAGATTTCTATCAGTTTAAACACCGTCGTTTGCCTAAGGATTCGTACAAAAAGGGTATCATCACCGATATTCGTCAGGTAGGCGGTTACCCTGAGTACAAAGGTGAACCTTATCTGGATTCGGATAATGATGGTATGCCCGATGAGTGGGAAAAGAAATACGGACTGAATCCAAACGATCCTTCGGATGCCTTGAAAGATTGTAATGGTGATGGTTATACCAATATCGAGAAATATATCAATGGTATTAATCCTAAGAAAAAGGTAGACTGGACTAATCCGAAAAACAACCATGATACATTGGCTAAAAAAGGTAAATTGATCTGATTTTCTTGTTGAGAGAGTAATTTTTTATTGATTGATGATGAAAAAAAGATTTCAAATAGTATTGGTTGTTATGCTGTTGGTTACAGCATCGGTGAGCGCTGTTGAACCCGATTCGAAAAATCGTGATCCGAAGTATGTAAGCAGTATTCTGGAACGTTCAAAAAAAATAGTCGACAAGCTTGAACTGAAAGATACGGTAGTTGCCCGCCAGGTGATTAATATCGTTTCGAACAGGTATTTTAAACTGAACGACATATACGCCCGGCGCGACAGTTTGGTGAAAGCTGCAAAAGCCTCGGAGAAGCTCTCTGCTGATGCTAAAAATGCAGCTGTAACTGCTGCTCAGAACGAGAAGGATGCGGCTTTATATCGCACGCATTTTGCTTTCCCAGCCGATTTGTCGCTTTATCTGAACGATGCGCAGATAGAGGCCATCAAGGACGGAATGACTTACGGAGTGGTAAAGGTAACTTATGACTCTACGCTGGATATGATTCCTTCGCTTAAAAAGGATGAAAAGGCACAGATACTGGCGTGGCTCAAAGAAGCGCGTGAATTTGCGCTCGATGCCGAAAATTCAAATAAAAAGCACGAAGCCTTTGGAAAATACAAAGGTCGAATTAATAACTATCTTTCTAAAAGAGGCTATGATTTGGTCAGGGAAAGGGAAGAATGGTATAAGCGCATCAAAGCCCGTGAAGAGGCTCAAAAGAATAAAAAACAGGATGTTTAGTTTTAAGGTATAAAAAGATTAGTTTTTTTAGTGTACGCATTGTAATAGTTTGGTAAGAACTCCTGTGGCCGTGGTAGGTTACAGGAGTTTCTTTTTTTAAGCTCCAATGATATCAGGCACTCAAAATCTGTAGAGTGGATGTTATTGGTATAAAAAAAGCCCTTTACGGACTGGAATGCCGAAAAGAGCTTGTTTCTTTATGTTGATGCTTGTTTATACTATCTTGGCCAGGATGTTCCCTTTTATTTTTTCGTATTCAGACTGTTGCAACGGGTTGTTTGTAATATCGGCGCCACAGAGTATTGAGCGCGCTTCGGTAGCGGCTGATTGTAGTTGCGGGTTTGAGCCAAAAAACTGATCCCATTGCTTTTCGAGCGCAGGAGAAGGGTTGATTACATAGTTAATGAAGTCGTCGTTAACTAAGAACTCATAAATATGTTTGTCAGTAAAGGTACTCACGTTCTTATGCATTCTTTTTTTTAATAAAACGCATAAAAATTTTTTTTGTACTCAAAATACGAAAAGTTTTTTTACAAATTAGCAGGCCACGCTTCGCAGCTTAATCATACCCCGGTGTATCAGGTTGCGTACCGACTGATAATTCATTTCCATAATGGAGCAGATGTCTTCGTATTTACGCTCTTCGATGTAATAAAGTTCGATGGCTTTGCGCTGACGCGGAGAGAGAATGTTGAGCAGCCTGGATACAAACGCATTGTTGATATGTTGTTTTTCGAGGGCGATATAATCGTTCTCAACATGGTCGGAGGATACGGTGTCTAATTCTTCCACCGCTACATCGGATAGGTGTATACGTTTGCGGCTTTCGTCGCAGAGCTTGTTTTTAAGCGAAATCAGCAAATAAGATTTGAAGTTTAGCACACTGTCAAGCTCGTTACGTTTATTGTATATTTTGATAAATACATCCTGAATACAGTCTTTCAGCAACTCAGAGTCGGTGGTTAATCTGTAGCCATAGTTGTATAGCATATTTACATGCAAATCGTATAGGGCAGAGAAGGCAGCCACGTTTCCGTTTTTGAAATCATTAAAAAGCTGGGCTGATTTAATGTCCGATTCAGTTTGTGTTGTTTTCTTTGCGTTTTGTTCCATCACAGTAATTAAATTCTTGTAAATTCTTGTTTGTTTTTCGGAAGCAAAAATACAGCAAGCCTTATCAAATGGTTCGTAATTTCTGGTTTGGTTATGGTAAAAACAGGTAACATGTTGTACAACATATTTTTTGAATCGAGCATTTGTAGCATAAAAAACAGCCGTTGCCAGTAGGTTGGCAACGGCTGTTTGCAGGCTGTCAAAGCTGTGTGTCAGAGTTTGTGAAACCAATAAACTCCTGTACCTTTTGTGTTGGGAGTAAATGTGTAATTTTTGCCGGCTCTGATTGTTTTTTGGTAAATGCTGATTTTCCCACTCGTAGGGTCTATCTGTTTTATTTCGTATCTACCTGCCTCGTTATCAATGGATATATCCTTATTGTTTGTAGTGTAGATGATGAAGTCTGTATCCTTGTTTTTCAATATTTTATGTGTATCAGAATTTACCACCACTACACTTGCACCCGCTGCAATTTTCAGAAAGTTTACATCCTTTACGGGCAGCTGTGGGCATGAACCTCCGGCCATAAAAACGGCCCAGGCCATTTCCGGAAAATTCTGAGCGTAGTAAGTTACTGCCTTGTCAGGATATTTTGTGCGGTACTCGTTTACGGCTTTGTAAGCTTCGGTAAAAGTTACTTTACCTACTTTTTGCAATCGGGCATGTTGGCGCGGCGCCAAATTTTGTCCGCCGTGTGGTTCGTAAGTTGTGCCGTCGTTCTTATAATGCCAGTATCTGATGTCGATAATATCAACTACTGCAGCGCGCTTTGCATCTGCAAGAATGGCATCCTGCACATCTTTGGTACAGCTGAGCGCTACCTGAGCGTTGTTGCCCGTTTCGCGTTGCCATTCGTCAATCACATCGAGCCAGAACTGAACAAAGTGCAAGGGGCCCGTATACTCGGCGCTTATGAGGTGCACTACATTATTATTGCCGGCGAAGGCATTCAGGCTTTGTCTGATATAATTTCGATACGCATTTCTCCGGTTTTCGTTACTAAGGTCGTAAAATATATCCGCCATAAATAAGCGTTTATCTCCGGCAAAGTTTACCGGTTCCGGGAAGCCGGGGTTGTTGATATTATTGGCCGTTCGCCAGGGCGAATCTACCCAATGCGCACCTGCTTCGATGATGTTGTGCTGAAAAAAGTTTTCGTAAAACAGGAGTATACCTTCTCTTTGCGCCTGATTGGCAAATTCCTTCAGGCGCATCCAGTACCATTCGTTAGGGCGGTTCAAATCATATTTCGACAGGCCATCCCAGGCTATTCCTTCACCGCTTCTGCCAAATGGCTGTTCGTACAGTGGCGCCCACACATCGCCGTCGCGCCGGCGTATGCGCTGATGATCGTCGCGCCTACGGTCGTACCAAAGCCCATAGTTATGATCTAGCACTGCTATGTTGTTTGCTTTCAGGAAGCTCACCACAGAATCAATCCTGTCGGTCAGACCGTAGCCTTCGCGTCCCGGAACAAAACGTGTAACGTGCGGTTTCATTTTAGGGAGATAATTAAATTTTGTTTTGCCGCTCCACCATTGTATGTCTAATTTTCCACCCGCAATCAGAGCTTTATCCGCAGTAATTTTACCGTTTTCAACAGAAATAACCGGTACATAGGCTTTCATTTTCATCGGTTTCGAGGGCAGTTTATCGGCGCTGAGAAGGTTGATGTTTTCTACCGATGGTGCAAAGGCCTGCTGATTAATCCATTTCTCTAATGTAAGCAATGGAATACGGGCTTCTTTTGTCAGACTTAGCGCTGTTTCTACCGTAGGGCTGCTCGATGCTTCGGTGCCTTTAGGTAAAATTAAAGCCTGGGCAGCAATGTCTTTTTTGAGTCGGTCCTGTAGTTGGGCGTAAAACAGGCTGCGAGGCTGCACATGGTTGTCCGACTCGTCCCACTCACCATTACCCGAATATTGCGACCAGCATCCGTAAGCGCGGTTTTTGGCGTCGGTTGCCGGCGAGTAACATTCAATTTCGGCAGCAGTACATTGCCAGAATATGCTGTTGGCAGTATTCCAACCGGCTCCGTTTTTTGCCTGACCCAGATTTTTGAAACTGAGATTATGCCCGTCAATATTCACATTGTCGTAAATCAGTCCACATGCCCATGCATCAATAGATCCGCTAAACCCGAGTGCGTTTTTGGCTTCACATTGAACAAAGGCATTTGGCCCAGGCGCACCAAAACCTACAGCAAAATCATGTATGCCATTTTCGGAATAGCATCGCTGAAAGAGGTTAAGCTGTCCCATGTTGAAGAAAGTAGTTCTGCGATATCCTCCAATTTCGGAAACCGGTTCTTTTGAAATACAATCTTCTACAGTAACTCTGGAAGCTGTGGGTTGCAGAAAAACAGCATTGCCTGCAAAATGAAGAAAATTGACATTGCGCACCCAGCAGTTCTCCGCATTTTCGATACTGATACCTGTCCAGCAGTGGTCTTCGTCTTTCGGGTATCGGGTGTTGTAGGCCGATTGTAGCGTGAGGTTTTCAATGCCCGATTCGCTGATACGTCCTGTCCAGCGATAGGTAATTACTTGGCCTCCTCCGTATTTTGAGTCAATAGCTGTGGTAAGCGGTGCATCTATTGTAATGGTATTATGGTCGACCGCCGTGGCTGTTCTGTCCCAGTATATGTCAGTGTCGCCCGGTTTCCAGCCCAATGCGCTTATGCCGCCTCCAAATATATCACAGCCTATGGAGCTAATCCATTCTTTGGTGGACGGGCGCCATATAGTTAGCCGGTCGCCTGTTTTTATTTTTAAGGCTGATGAGGTAGTCAATTTTCTTTCATTCACCGGTAAATACTTCTCCGCTATGTTTGCAGAATCGATATTTTGTCGGTTGTTGATGCCTTCAATTTTAATCAGAGCGCTTCGGTCAACACCCTGTTTTACCAATATGGTTTCGGTTTTTCCACTACCCCTTAGTACAATGCCTGAGGTGGCAATCATCAGATTTTTACTAAGCAGGAATGTGCCTTTGTCCAGAAGTACTGCCCCTCGTATACCGTGTATATCGGGCTTCAGGCCTGCCACATAATCAATGGCGCGCTGGATAATACCCGATGCATCGCCATCGCGCCATGATACAAAAACTACGTTTTGAGCATTCGGTATGGGGGTTTCGGAGTTCCGGTATCCACAGTACGAGTAATCGGGTATGCGGTTGCCATTGGCATCGGGGGTGTAAATAAGCTGGTTGTTTTTTACCTCTAAGCCAAAGTTCTGAGCGGCCATTTCTGTAGTTGCCAAAAGACCTGTCAGAATTGTAAGAAGGAAATAAATTTTTTTGGAAGTCATGATAATTCAATACGTTTTATTTTAGTACATGACAAAAATTCTATTTTGCCTATAATTCATGGATGCGAATAGTGATTCATGTGAATAGAAACGCGGATATAGCGGATAAAACAGATTTTCGCTGTAAACTCAAAAGTTTTCATAATACGGATTACATTACAGATTTGGACTTCACAAGTGAAGTCGGCTGATTTTCAGCCACGAGTACTAATCCGCCATTTACGTAGTAAATAAATCAGAATTAAAATCCGTTTTATTACTACAATAAATCAGTGTATATTAGCTAAATCCGCTTTGTCCGCGTTTCTATTCTTTTTTTTGTCATGTACTTAGACATTTTATATAAAACGAACATTCGCGCTTTTTGTAATGAAAGAAATGAAGTTTTATACTTATGATTATCTTCTATGGTGTATAATGAATTGAAAACCAGTTCATATAATTAACGCTGCTTTTATCCTTTTCTGAATTTACTCATGTATTCGGTAGGTGTCTGGTTGTATTTCTTGCGGAAACACTTGCCATAATATCCGGCTTCTTTAAAACCTACTTCAAATGCTATTTCAGAAACTGTCATGTCCGTATTTTTGAGTAATTCTACTGACTTGTTAAGTCTTATCTCTTTAATCAGGTCGATAGGTGCAAATCCGGTAAGGCTCTTCAGTTTTTTGAAAAATGCCGAACGGCTAAGTCCCATCGTTTCAGCAATCGTATCGATGTTGAAATCGCTGTTCTGAAGATTTTCTTCGATTACCTGATTGATTTTTTCGAGGAACTGGATATCCTTTTTTACTAAATAATTCTCGTAATTGTCCGATTCCTTGTTTTCGTGAATTTCTTCCTGCCGCCATATTTTTTCGCGGAAAACCCGTCGGTCGCTCAGCAACTGCTCTATGCGGGCAATCAGATATTCCTTGTTAAATGGCTTGGTAATATAAGCATTCGCCCCCAGATTTATAGCTTTTATCTTCGCGTCTTCATTGCCTTTGGCTGTGAGAATAATTACAGGGATATGACTTATTTTGAAATCTTCGCGTATGAGCTTTAGCATTTCTGTACCGGTCATCTCGGGCATCATCTGGTCGGTTACCACAATGTCGGGGTGGTGGTGATTTACTTTTTTCAATCCCTCAGCGCCATTGTTGGCTACCAGTACATTATAGCGGTCTTCGAGCTGCATTTTCAGCAATTCGCACAGGTCTTTATTATCTTCTACCACAAGCAATGTGGGCAGATTGCTGTTTTCAGGCGTTTCTTCGGCTGTTTCTTCAGCATTGTCGGTATTGCTCTGTTGCTCATCGCTTTCGGTTCCGGTATTATCGTCAACATAGAAATTTACTTCCGAAGGTTTGAAATGATCTTTCCCTTTCAGAATTTCAATGGTGAATACAGAGCCTACTCCCGGTTTGCCGGTAGCCGATATATGGCCATGGTGCATATTTATCAGTTCCTTTGATAAGGCAAGCCCGATACCGGTACCCTGATAGTAGGCGTTTTTGGAGTTGTCGGCTTGCGAGAACCGTTCAAATATTTCGTTTACTTTATTGGGCGGTATACCTATTCCTGTATCTTCAATTTTTATTAAACAGCTTTGCCTGTCGTCGGATAATGAGGTGGATACGAAAATACTACCTCCGGTTTTGGTGAACTTAAATGCATTGGAAAGCACATTTCTGATAATGGTTTCAATTTTTTCTTTATCAACCCATACCATTACATCTTCGTCGGTAAGCTGAAAGCTGAAGCTAACCTCGTTTTCTTCGGAGATAACCATAAACTCTTTTTGAAACGCCGCCACTACATTATTTAAATTCAGGTGCGATACGTTCAGAATCATTTTGCCATTCTGGATTTTTCTGAAATCCAGTATCTGGTTTACCAGATTGAGCATCTGGTTAGCGCTCTTTTCAATCATGGTGAGGTACTGATGACCTTTTTCGTTGAGCTGCTGTTTTTGCCGCATTTCCTGAATTGGCCCCATGATAAGCGTAAGCGGGGTGCGCAACTCATGCGATATGTTGGTGAAAAATCTGATTTTAAGTTCCGAAACCCGTTGCTCAATATATACTTCATTTCGCATTTTGATATAGAAAAGCACAGCTTTTATAGCAAAATAAATAAGCAAAGCTGCCAGGATGGCGTAAATAGTATGTGCCCACCAGGTGCGCCACCATGGTGGTAGCACCACAATTTCGAGTGTGCGTTCAGAGTGCAGAGCTTCATTGGCCTCGTCGGTGCTTACTACCCTGAAAACATATTTACCCGGAGGTACATTGGGGTATGAGGCTATTCGGTTTTTGCCATTATAGTGCCATTCGTCTTCGTAGCCTTCAAGTATATATTTGTACGAAACCCGGTTCTGATTGTAGTAGTTCAGCGCTGCAAACTCAATTACAAAATTGGATTGGTTGTGTTTGAGCGTTATGGATTTTGCATAACGGATAGATTCCTTTAGCAGCGGCTCGTCCTTAAAACTACGTACATCGCGGTTAGATATCAGAAACCCTACAATAAAGGTATTGTAATCGCAATTGAAAGTCTGAATGTTTTGCGGGTTAAAGGCCAGTATGCCATTGCGGTTGCCAAACCATAACTCGCCCGATTTCAGTTTCAGGGCGCAATCTTCTTCCATTTGTACATTCAGAAAACCATCGTACTTATCGTAGTTTCTGAAAGTTTCTTTGGTTTTATCAAAACTTGAAATAGAGTTTTCGGTGGCCAACCACAACAAATGATTGTCGTCTTCAACGATTGAAACGAATACTTCGCTGGTTAATCCCTGTTTCAGACTGTACGACTTGAAAACCGGACGCTTTGTTTTTGTATCGTATCTTTCAAGCTTGTTAAGGCCGCCGCCAAATACGCTAACCCATATTTGTTGGGATGCGTCTTTGTACAAAACGTATATGTCATTATCCGAAATGTTTGAATCGGCTTTTTCATTCCGGTATATTTCAAAATTAATTTTCGACGGCTGTTTAAAATTTCCGTCAAACGACATCAACCCATCGCTGGTGCCTACCCACATTCGCCCGTTTTTATCTTCAGTGATATTTCGGACTTCCATATATTGCCCATATTTCGGATAGTTGACAAAGCAGTTGTAGTTGTTCAGGAAAACATACTTTCCGTCCTTTACAGTCAGCAAGTTAAGTCCTCCTCCAAACAAGGCAACCCAGATGCGACCTTTGGTGTCCTGATAGGTATAGTAAACTTCGTTTCCGCTAATTGAGTTTAGATCTTTTTCGTTGTACATAAATCGTATCAGGTTGTTGCCCTTGTTTACGCCCTGATTTATTTTGCTCATTACAAGACCATTCCCCTTGGTCGAAAACCAGATATTACCATCGCGGTCTTCCATTATGTGGTAAACGTTGCCAATGTAATTCCGTTTTGCATCGAAGGTTTCGAGCAGCTGTCCGTTCTCAGAGTACCGAAACACCTCGCCTTGTCGGGATGCTGCCCACACATCGCCGTTGCGCGCCTGAAAAAGCGCTTTTATTGCTCCGCCGTTCGATGTGGAAGCCGGATTTTTATCTCCCAGCTGTATGAGATTGAACTGAGGTTTGGGAAAGCTGATGCGAAAAATACCCATAGCCGTGGAGTTGAGCCAAAGAATTTTATCTTTGTCGAGAAAAATATTGAAAAATATCTTTTTCTCTCCGTTTTGCTTCATAGGTTGCAGGTCGTTGATGTAACTGATAACCTGCTCGTGCCTGTCAATCCAGGCCACATCGCCCGATGTGGTAAGGATAAACATGCCAAGTTCTTGTCCGTCAACAAACTTCAGGGTTCTGTTGGCAGTTCCGGTTTTAAGCTGAAAGCGTTTCGTTGTTTTATTAATCGGGTCGAAATAAATGGTCTGTGCCTGATTGGTCTCGAACCAGATTTTTTCGTAACTGTCAGTAAATGAATTTACAACAGACTCGCCGGCTAAAGTTTTTATAACAAGGGATGCTTTTTGGGTTTGCTCGTTGATTTCGAAAATTCCTTTGCCGGATACGGCCACATAAAGTTGCTGATTATTGAATCCGCAAATATTTTCAACAGAGCCGGCATTTTCAAAGGTGTTTATCTTCTTTACATGTCCGGTGTTTACATCCGTTTTAAAAATTACGCCGTAATTAGTGCCAATCCACAAATATTTGTCCGATTGCCACACGCTGGAATAGTGCTCGTTGTCAGTTTGCCCTAATTTTTGGGTAATAAAGTCTGATGGTTTTTTCTTCAGACTCCCGGTTTTAGGTATGGATATAATTTTAAAATCTACCCCTATCCAGTTGATGTTGTTTTGGTCTTCAATAAATAAATTGTTCGTTATTCTGTGCTCGCGCTTGTTTTCCGAATCATAAAGCAGCTCTATCTTTACCTTACCGTTTCCTGTCGATTCTGCCTTAAGCAGGTCTTTGTCGAGCGTTAGCAAAAGAATACTTCCATCCTTGTTCTTTTGTATTTTAATTATTTTGGGACTAACCGAATGTATGGAATATTTCTTTTTTATTTCATTAAAAACATCGTAGTAGATTTCTGTTTTTTTGTCAAACAAATAGAGTTTATGGTCGATGGTTTTTACCCAGATATTCCCATCGGGTGCTTCTATCATGTTTTGTAGCTTATGCGGAGGTATGTCCGTGTTGTAGTCGTCGCGGTTGTTGTAACTGCGAAATTTTGTTCCATCAAAGCTGGTTAGTCCGTACCAGGTACCAAACCACATCAACCCGTCATTGTCTTTAAGCGAACAGAACACGGTGTTGTGTGGCAGCCCGTTCTCGATGCTATATTCCTTTACAATCAGATTTTTGCTGGAATAAACCTGACTTTCAAAGAGCAAAATAAGTACAAATAAGAGGACGAATTTATTCTTCATTTTAAAAATATATACCATACTAATATGCAAATATACTAATAATCAGCAATTAAATGATATTTTGTTTGACGATTACTTTTCAGGACGAATAACTATTTTCAGTGTATGTGCTACGGTTGGGTCGATGGTGTATTTTTTGAGTACGCCGGGGCCGCAACTACTGTTACCCAATCCCATCAGTGCAGCATCTATGCTCAATATCACTTCTTTACGGGCTGTGAGGTTGCATTCATGACTTTCGTTGTAAAAATCGGAAACTGCATAATGTATAGCCGATGCTGAAAATCTCTGATCGATGGCGTATATGCTCAAACCCTTGTTTTTGGGGTTAGTAAGTTTCAGATAGCTTATTTCTTCGCGATTGCCGGTTTCCTGCGGACGGGGATATCTCTCGGCTTGTGCCGTGACTGTACTTTTCCACAGCCCTATGGTTGCAGCGCTTTTTCTATCGGGATAGTTTTCCCACGGACCGCGGCCGTACCACGTGTAGTTTTCAAGCTCACCCCGAAGTGCCAGCGCTATGCCAAGCCTTGGCAAGTCGGGAAGTATGCCCGATTGGGTAAATTCACTTGACAATTCAATTTCGCCGTTTTCAAAAACCGTATAGGATTGATGTGTTATTACTTTTCCGCTTTTGTATTGATTGGTTTTAATCACCGTAATCAGCAATGCACCATCTTTTCTGATTTCATGCTTTACCGAGTCAATATGTACCACGGGCGAGTCTAATTTATGGGCTTTCCAGTCTTTGGCTATCCAGTTTCCAAATCCTTTGTCGTTGTCGGTAAAAGCTCTGAAGGCCTGTGTAATGGGTTGCCTCTCGAAGCCTGCTGACTTAGCTAACATTTCTGAACCATTGTATTTCAGCGATGTGAGGCTACCGTCTGTTCGGTTCCAGGTGGCAGTAAATGTTTTACCGCTTACGTTGATAGTGGTATCGGTTACGCGGGTAGCAAGTTTGTTGGTGCTGCCTGTTTTTTCGGTAGCTAATAGTCCCTGTTGCAGGTTGAATTGTTCGTATGCTACTTCGTAACCTGCTTTAGCCCACCGAGCGTCGTTTTTCAAAACAAACATAACGGTGAGTTGTACATCGGCTGTTTTATTTTTCAATGTATATTTGGGACAAGGGATGATGGCGCTATCTCCGGGAGGAATCTCGGGCAGTGAAATTTCTCCTTTGGCTGTTATTTTACCATCAGTTTCTATTTTCCAGATACACTGGTATTGCGAAATACCGGTATGGTGGTTGCGGTTTACTATCAAAAGCTGGTTGTTTTTAAGAGCAACCTTAACTGGTTGATATACTTTTTTTACTTCGTAATATTTGGGTGTAAGGTTTCTTTCGCTGGTTACAACTCCTTTTATGCAAAATGCTTTCAGGTTTGGGTAATCGCCAAAATCGCCTCCGTACGAAACCTGTGTTTTACCATTCGGAAGTGTTTTAAATAAGCCTTCGTCGGCCCATTCCCATATAAAGCCACCCAGCATTCGCTTGTTCGAGTATATTTCATCCCAATATTCCTGAAGATTGCCGAGCGAGTTTCCCATCACGTGGGCATATTCACTGGTCATCACAGGCCGGTTGTCGTTGGTACGCTGAGCAATGCTTAGTAAGCGTTCCCAACGGGCATTTTCGGGTCTTTCGGCATCGCTGTTTTCGGTCATACCCGGATTCAGATATTCCTGTTGTACGCGCGGATAAAAGCGGCTAATCATATCTACGGTGGTGGGGTCGGGTTCGCCATTTACGCCCTGTGCTCCTTCATAATGAATAGGGCGTGTTGGGTCAAAGTCTTTCAGCCAGGCCGATATGGCCGCAAAGTTTGGTCCGTAGCCGGCTTCGTTACCCATGCTCCAGATTACTACCGAGGCATGGTTCTTATCTCTTTCGGCCATACGTACGGCACGATCCAGAAAAGCCAGCGCCCAATCGGGGTCGGAGGCCAGCTTCCCACGCAACCCATGTTCTTCAATATCAGCTTCGTCCATTACGTACATACCTATGGAGTCGCACAGTTCGTACCAGCGTGTTACGTTGGGATAGTGGCAGGTACGCACAGCATTGATATTGGCCTGTTTCATCAACATTATATCTTTCAGCATCATCGCTTCAGTCACCACTTTTCCCAGTTGCGGGTCGTGCTCGTGTCTGTTAGCGCCGCGTAAGCGAACAGGTTTACCGTTAACCAGAAACTCGCCATTGTCAATCCTGATACTGCGAAAGCCTATTTTCTGTATAACCTGTTCTACCACATTCCCGGTGCTGTCTTCGAGCTGTATATGTAGTGTGTACAAGTTAGGTGTTTCTGCTGTCCAAAGCAAGGGGTTTTCAACTTTGGTTTTTATCCTTCCCGTTTTACGTGGTCCCCGTTGCGGGTTCCATTCATTCATCAGGGCGGCTTTATTGTCGGGATTTAAAATATCGTGTGCGTTTGTTGTCAGATTGAACATATTATCAATCCATGCTCTTACCTTGTAGCCCTGACTTTTCTGCCGGCCATATACAGCTATTTCCGGGTCTATCTCCACCTCAAAACTCCGATAATCTTTGTCTGCTATGGTTTTGATTGTGACATCTGATATTCTGATATCCGCGGTGTGATATATGCTTACACTGCGGTGAATACCGCCCATTCGCCACATATCCTGATCTTCGAGGTACGAGCCGTCCGAATATTTGTATACCTCAACGGCAATTGTGTTGTCGCCCTGTTTCAGATATTGGGTAATATTGAATTCCGAAACTTCCATGCTGCCTTGACTATAGCCTGCGCGATGTCCGTTAATCCATACATAAAAAGCGCTTTGCACGCCGTCGAAACGCAGAAAAACCTGCCCGTTTTTAGTCCAGTCGGTTGGCAATGCGAAATTTCTACAGTATTGACCTACCGGATTGCGCTCCGTGTAGCTGGTGTATTTTTCGGGTGGGGTGGATGTTACCCTTGGAGGATCTATTTTAAATGGGTAACCGGCCGATACGTAAATAGGTGTTCCGTATCCGTTCATTTCCCAGTTGGCGGGTACTTCAATATTTTTCCAGGCCTCATTGTTGTGCCCGGGTTCAAAAAAGCTTGTGTCTCTACCATCGGGGGTGGGCGTCCATCTGAATTTCCACGTGCCGTTAAGGCTTAGTGTTTTGTCGCCCGGTGTACGTTGGTAAGCTATAAAGGCTGCACGCGCCGACTCCCGGTTTATATGTAGTACATGATGATTTTCCCAGTCTTTTTTTTGCGAATAGGTATTTGTAACAATAGTAATCAAGATGAGGGTCTGAAGAATGCGTTTCATGAAGTACGGATGAAAAATTGTTTAAAAAAGAGGACGCGCTATGGCAGCAAATGTACTCAGAACTATTTGATTTATAGTGATGTGTGAAAAACAGATAAGGCCGTCAACTTCTTCAAGTTGACGGCCTTATTCTATTTGATTTCAGTTCTTATTTATTCAGCATCGCTCGCGTCGGGGCGTTTTGTAGCTGCATAAACAATTTTGAGAGCATAAGCTTTACGAAGCGATTGTTTAATGTCATTGATAATACCCATTTTGGTATCTTTGTCGGCTTTGATCGAAACGGTCAGTAAGTTCTGGTCGTTTTCGTTCATTGCACTACGTTCGTTGACAATAAATTCCTGAAGTTCACTTACGTCAGCAAAGGCATCGCCTAACTGAATACGGGTTTCGGAACCAACTGCTTTTTTGTATTCGTCAGTAGGTTTACCCACGTAGATATAACGGGTAAGTGATTTGTTTTCAAGTTTTGTTACTTCGGTAGCCATCGGAGGGGATACTCTTACCTTAAATGTCACCTCTTTCATGGTTGTTACAGCCATGAAGAAGAAAAGGAACATAAAGATAATATCGGGCAATGACGATGTAGCCAATGCTGGCGTTTCTCTTTCATTATCTTTTCTGATTTGTGCCATTATTTTGCTCCTCCATAATTTTTAGGTTCTGCTTCCGAAATCTTTTGTGGATAAGCATCCTGAATTGCTTTCTGATGCTCTTCGTCCAGATCGTTGTAAGCTTTACCAAATTTTTCCTTAGCTAACTCATTACGTAATTCGTTGTATGCCGCTACCAACTCATTCTGTACTTCAATGTACGCCTGATATTGGGTGTCAACGTCATTCTGAAGCGAAATTACGTGATCTTTGGTAATTTCCATTTCTCCGAGCAAAGGAATATTAACGGCTTCTCTGACCGGTTTGTGCGGGTCGTTATTTTCGTTTTTAATAAACTCTTTTGCTTTTGCGCGTAACTCGCTTACGTTCATTATTTCTCCCTGAACCAACAGCTGATTTAAACTGTTGACTTTAACCACGAACAAGTTGCGTTTGTTAATATCGGTAGGAGGGGTTTGAGGCCCTGTAAGAGGCGGTGGAAGCCTTCTTGCCAAACCGGTACTTGTGCTCATCGAAGTGGTTACGAGGAAAAAGATAAGGAGCAAAAACGCGATATCCGCCATAGAGCTGGAGTTAATCTCGCCAATTTTTCTTTTCTTTCCCATGATAAAATATTTTCTTATAGAGTTTCTTTTAGATAACTCTTAGATTGCTTTGTTATTTAACTTTTCTATAAATTCCTGCACCTGCAATGGTAAGAGCCAATCCGATAAACAACGCATAGATAGCGTAGATAAGCATATCGGTAAACTGAGCCCAGGAACCTACGTTTTCATCACCTTCGTATCCGATGATTGAAACTTTTTCAGGGCTTCCGAGGAACCATGCTACAACAAATATCAGTACGAAGATTGCAAGTGGAACGAGAGTTTTAACGGCTGATGCCGGACTTGCAATAAATTTCTTTACGAAACCAACAATTGTAAGCGCAATAGTGATACCTATAGTAAGTATAATAAGAGCATAACACCAGTACAATAAAGCGTCGGTGAATTTAGGAACATCTAATGATTCCTCTCCGACGGTCAGCGATCCTGCACTTCCTCCGAAATAGATCAGCGCTACAAGAACAACTGATACTGCTCCAAGGATAAGAATCGTGAATGTGGAAATTTTTTCAACTATTTTTGACATATTCGGATGTTTTCAGAGATTATTTTTTAGCGTGTTTTACGATGATGTCGAGCAATGAAATTGAAGAGTCTTCCATGTCATTTGTCAACGATTCAATTAATGTAAGGATATAGTTGAAGAATACCTGTAGAATCATAGCAACGATAAGACCGAATACAGTTGTCAAAAGGGCTACTTTCATACCACCTGCTACTACGGTTGCAGAGATATCACCTACTTGTTGGATTTTGTCGAATGCCTGAATCATACCTACTACTGTTCCCAAGAATCCTAAACTTGGAGCAAGTGTGATAAACAATGATACCCAGGTAAGGTTCTTTTCGAGAAGACCTAACTGAACGCCTCCGTAAGAAGCTACTGTTTTTTCTACCACTTCTACGCCTTCGTCGTAACGAGAAAGACCCTGATAGAAAATGGAAGCTACCGGACCGCGAGTGTCGCGACATACGTTCATAGCTGCTTCTACACCACCTTTTTCCCATGCTTCGTCGATGCTGGTAAGAAGTTTTTTAGTGTTTGTTGAAGAAAGGCTTAAATAAATAATACGTTCGATACAAAGTGCTAAACCTACGATCAAACAGAATGCGATAGGAGCCATCCAGCCTGCACCCCCTTCGATGAATTTTTGTTTTAATCCTTTGTGCATACCACCTTCTTCGGGAGTTGCTGCAGCAGCGGCTTCGTCGCTTACCTGTGTTGTGTCAGAGCTTACTGCTGTTGCTGAGTCAGCTACTGCTGTTTGAGCTGTTGCGGTAGAGTCCTGAGCTACCACATTCAAAGTGCTTCCAAAACTGAAAAACGCTACGATTGATAAGATTGCAAATACCTTTTTCATTTTACTTTTTTTTAATGATTTCTAATTTTTGTGTTTAATTTATTTGTTTTTTTACTTTGTATTTTATCAAAAAATTCGCGGAGAGGAAGAGATTCGAACTCTCGATACGATTCCACACCGTATATACGCTTTCCAGGCGTACCTCTTCAACCACTCGAGCACCTCTCCAAAACGGGGCGAAGTTAAGAAAAAATTATGAAATACAATAGATTTATTTGAAATTGTATGCAACAATTTTCGTTTTTGTATTTTTTGTGTTATTTTTTTATTGTTCGATAATTAAAATTAAACAAACTGAAACTATTTTCATTCGTTTGTCGTACGATTTCGGTTTTTTCAACAGAATAAATATCACTTAATTTTTCTGCTACAATTTCGACATACGACGATTCGTTGCGTTTGCCACGGTACGGACTGGGTGCCAGATAGGGCGAGTCGGTTTCCAGCAGCAAATGTTTTAGTTCAATATTGGGTAACACGTCCTTGAGCGCACTGTTCTTAAAGGTGGCTATCCCGTTTATTCCCAGGTAGAAACCTGTAAAGTCAATGATTTTGCGCGCGTCGTCTAAAGTGCCTGTGAAACTGTGAAACACCCCCCTGAGCCCTTTGTTTCTGAAGGGTTCGAGGGCTTCCAGCGTTTCCCCGAAAGCGTCGCGCACGTGAATAATTATGGGCAGCTCATAGTTTAACGCCCACGCTAATTGCTGCTGAAATGCCCTGACCTGTTCGGCATAAAACGTCCTGTCCCAGTAAAGGTCGATACCCACCTCGCCAATGGCTACGTAAGCTCTGCGTTCAAGTTCCGATTTTACGATATTCAGTTCTTGTTCGTAGTTTTCTTTTACGCTGGTAGGGTGTAGCCCTATGGCTGCATGGCAGTATCCCGGGTAGTTGCTTTCGAGCGCAAGCATGCGTGGCAGCGATTCGCTGTCGATGTTGGGAAGCACAATATGTTCTACCCCTGCATTGCGTGCTCTTTCAATAACTTCGTTGCGGTCGGCATCGAACTCTTCTGAATATATATGTGAATGCGTGTCAATCAATTTTTTATCGTCTTATAAAGTCCATGACAAAAATTCTATTTTGCCTGTAATTCATGGATGTGAATAGTGATTTATGTGAATAGAAACGCGGATATAGCAGATTAAACAGATTTTAGACTTCACAAGTGAAGTCGGCTGATTTTCAGCCACGAGCACTAATCCGCCATTTACGTAGTAAATAAATCAGAATTAAAATCCGTTTTATTGCTACAATAAATCAGTGTATATCAGCTAAATCCGCTATATCCGCGTTTCTATTTTTTTTGTCATGTACTTAACAAAATTGTAAAGTATTAATCAACAAATCATTGTTCTAATGTGTCTATTGTGGTTAAAATCTTATAGCTTGACCGAAGGGATAAGCAGTTAAATCAGAATTAAAATCCGTTGTATTACTACAATAAATCAGTGTATATCAGCTAAATCCGCTATATCCGCGTTTCTATTCTTTTTTTGTCATGTACTTATCGTCTTATGTTTTACTTTTGTTGATAAAACACAGGTTGCTTGTATGCGATTTACTCCCACTCAATGGTTGCCGGTGGTTTGGAGCTGATGTCGTATACCACGCGATTTACACCTTTTACCTTATTGATGATTTCGTTGGACATTTTAGCCAAAAACTCATATGGGAGTTGAGCCCAGTCGGCTGTCATGGCATCGGTGGAGGTTACTGCCCGCAGCGCTACTGCATTTTCGTAAGTGCGCTCGTCGCCCATTACACCTACCGACTGCACGGGAAGCAATATAACGCCGGCCTGCCATACTTTGTCGTACAGGTTCCATTCGCGCAACCCGTTGATAAATATATCGTCGGCATCCTGCAATATGCGTACTTTCTCGGCAGTAATATCGCCCAGAATACGAACGGCCAATCCGGGTCCGGGGAAGGGTTGCCGTTTAATCAGGTGGTGCATCATGCCCAGTTCGGTTCCTACACGGCGTACTTCGTCTTTGAAAAGCAGGCGGAGTGGTTCGCATAGTTTTAATTTCATTTTATCGGGTAAGCCGCCTACGTTGTGGTGCGATTTGATGGTGGTGCCCGTAATGGACAGCGACTCGATAATGTCCGGGTAGATTGTGCCCTGAGCCAGCCATTTTACATCCTGAATCTTGTGTGCCTCTTCGTCGAAAACGTCGATAAAACCACTACCGATAATTTTACGTTTTTTCTCAGGGTCGCTTACTCCGGCTAATGCAGTGTAAAAACGGTCTTTGGCATTTACCCCAATCACGTTTAGTCCCAGGTGTTCGTAATCGTGCATTACGTTTTCGAACTCGTTTTTGCGCAGCAGACCATGATCTACAAAAATACAGGTGAGGTTGGCGCCTATGGCTTTGTTGAGCAGTACGGCAGCCACCGACGAGTCGACGCCACCCGACAGCCCGAGTACTACTTTGTCGTTGCCCAGTTGCTTCTTGAGTTCAGCTACAGTGGTTTCGATAAACGAAGCCGGCGACCAGTCGCGTTTGCATCCGCATATATTCAGAAAGTTTTCGAGCAGTTGCGTACCATCCAAAGTGTGGAATACTTCGGGGTGAAACTGTACGCCCCATGTTTTTTCGCCATCTACCTTGAAGGCTGCCAGCTCTACATCGGCTGTGCTTGCTACTTTGCGGAATGAGGCGGGTATTTTTGTAATGGTATCGCCGTGCGACATCCATATTTGCGAACCGGAATTGATGTTTTTAAACAGTTCGTCTCCTTCATCAATGTACGACAGGTTGGCACGGCCATATTCGCGCGAGCCGGCCGGCTCCACTGTTCCACCTGAGGTGTAGGTGATAAACTGTGCTCCGTAGCAAATTCCCAGTACAGGGAAATTTCCGCGGATATTACTCAGCTCGGTTTTGAAAGCCGTTGGGTCGTAAACCGAGAATGGACTGCCCGACAGGATTACACCTTTAATATTGTCGGGTTGCTCAGGGAACTTGTTGTACGGTAGTATCTCGCAATACTCGTTGAGCTCGCGCAGACGTCGACCGATAAGCTGTGTGGTTTGTGAACCAAAGTCGAGAATAATAATTTTTTCCATTAAATTGAGTGCGTTGTGCAGATTGAACTGAAAAGTGTTGCAAATTTACGAAAAATGTGAGGCTTTGCAATACCGGGTGGATTTTTTGGGCACATAGTGCCACATAGTTTTTTCTTTTTCTTCTCTAAAGCCGAGAACACATAGTTGTAAATGTTTGGAAACATTTACTTGGGTGGGAGGGTTTTTTTGGCCACATAGTATACACATAGATTTTTCTTTTTCTTCTTTAAAACCGAGAACACATAGTTGTAAATGTTTTTCAAACATTTACTTAGGTGGGAGGGTTTTTTTGGCCACATAGTGCCACATGGTTTTTTCTTTTTTATCTCTTAACCAAGAACACATAGTTGTAAATGTTTTTCAAACATTTACTTAGGTGGGAGGGTTTTTTTGGCCACATAGTGCCACATGGTTTTTTCTTTTTTATCTCTTAACCAAGAACACATAGTTGTAAATGTTTTTCAAACATTTACTTAGGTGGGAGGGTTGTTTTGGCCACATAGTGCCACATGGTTTTTTCTTTTTTATCTCTTAACCAAGACCACATAGTTGTAAATGTTTTTCAAACATTTACTTAGGTGGGAGAGGTTTTTTCGTGTCTTTGTGGCTTTGTGTTTAAAAAATATTAAATCTTACCGGCTTACCGGCTTAGCGCCTTTGCGTGCAAAATAATTGATTTAATGAGTGTATCTCTTTTATCCGTCAGCTAAAGCAGACGGCAATGAAATACCAGATGCTTCTCGCGCCGCTCTCTTAAGTCCCTCCTCCCGATAGCTATCGGGATAAACAGAGGGATTTAGGGAGGCTTGGTTTTTTATTATCTCCGGCGCGCTTCACAGCGAACCGGAGTTTTGGCTTTATGCAAGCCTATGAAAATATGGTAAGCCGTGCAATACTACCAGCCGGGGAGGCCGGTAGCTAACGCTACTCTCTCATGAGCTTTGTTTCATTGCTGGCTTACAGTTATCCCCCCCCGGGGATATTTTTTTAGACAACTGACGACAGACGACGGACAGCGGACGACGGAAATTTTGAGCTAAGAGCCAAGAGCCAAGAACCAAGAGCCAAGAATTTTTGACTTAAGACCTACGACCTAAGTCTTAAGTCTTCAGACTTTTTTTAGTTCTCTCGAACCGCTGTTTCCAATCCCTTCTCCCGATAGCCATTGGGAAAATGATAAAAGACACAGTGAAACACTGATAAGCCCCTCCAACCTCCCCAAAGGGGAGGCTTTGCGACATCTGGTGGATGTTTTTTTGTGTCTTCGGGTCTACCGATAAATCGGTATGTTCCATTTGTGTTTAAATTCTTAAATCTTAGTGCCTTAGCGCCTTAGCGACTTTGCGTGCAAAAATAGAGCTTGCTTTTCGTTTTTAGAACCAAGAACCAAGAGCCAAGAACCAAGACTTTTTGACTTGAGACCTACGACTTAAGACCTATGACTTACGACTTACGACTAACATCTCTCCTCTGACATTTTGCTACTTTTGGTAGTGCTGTCTGGGTTCGACATCGCTTCGACATCGGTTCGACATCGCTTCGACCAAGGTGGCCTCAAGCCTGTGTTACAATATTTGCTCTTTTGCTGACATATTGCCGGGGTTGTCTATAGCCTGCACTATCATTTTGTCACCACCGATGCCTTGGTTGTCGGCGGTGGCAATGTACAGCCAGCGGGTACTCATGGCTTGCTGTACTGCTTCTCCTTCTTCAACCAGCGACCCATCGGCATTGTATATCTTTACCCTTACGGCCACTACTTTAAAGTCGTCGGTAACGGTGATGGCAATGGTATTGCCCACGCCTCCGTTGTAGTTGCTCAGGTCAACGGACTGTATATCGGGGGCGTTGAAGAAATCGGCCACAGCCACGTTATATGCTGTTAGACCTTTTTTGGCCTGAGCGGCGTATTCGGCTTTCAGGGCATTATCGCCCAGCGAAGCCTGAGCATAGATAACCGCCTGCTGAAACCTGTTCTGTACCGCCAATTGCTTATCGGTAACCACCTGACTATGCGCAGGTACTTTGCCCACTATGGTTTTACCATCACGCTGACTGAATACTAAGATATCGCCCACTTTACCACTCAGGCCGTGAGTTACGATGTTGTTTTTTGATTGTGCCATAATTTGTTTTTGTTTTTTAATAGATGATTTTGGTTATTATTATATTTTAATTTGCAAGGCAGAGTTTTAGCCGCTTGCTCTACCGCTTAGCTTGCTCCCGGATTACAAATTCCGGGAGGACGGGGGGAGGGATAGATTATTGTAGCTTAATAGCACGCCAACCAGATACAGATGAAGTTCCATTCAAACTCGTAAATTGTGCCGTTTGACCTGACCATGCAGCTCCTACATCTCCAACAATATAAAATGTCGTTAGGGCAGAACATGAAACAATAATAGGGACTGTTCCTATACTAAGGCTAAAACTTGTCGACCACAAATTTGGCCAAGAAGTAACATATCCATAATATGTGAATCCTGTAATATTAGTATTAGGAGAACCACCGGAATTGATATAATTTGGTGGTGTTGTTGATAAGTAGCCAGCACTACCAGGGTTACTTGTTGTTAAATACACAGTTGCAGAAAATACTCCACTTACACTATTTCCACTAACATTTTTTATACTCATATCTTCTGCACCCCAAACTAACCAATCGCCAGCCGCCAATGTTAATGTAGATCCCGTATAAAAGGAGTTTCGACCTCCATCACCAACAATATTAAACGATGTACTTGATGAATTTCTACTTGAAAACGCATACGAAATTTTGGATGCACTAGTTGCATCTTTCCAAGTAGCCACGCCATTAGCATCACTGACCAAAATTTTATTAGCTCCCTCTGTTCCATCCTTAATCTGCAAAGCTCCGGCAGTAGTACCATTATCAATAATCACCTTGGCGGTAGTGCCTCCTGTAGGTACGGTGGTGGTACCTATCAGTACCTGTTGGGCGGTATTTACCCTTAAGCCCTCCTTGTTATTGGCTGCTAATATCAGGTCGGCACTGTTGATGGTACCCAGCCAGTTGCCTGTACCGGCAGTAAGGGAAGAACCGTAGGCAGCATTGTTGGCTGTAATACCGCTGTTGCCTTTCAGTGTCCAGGCTAAGCCGCTGCCGTCTGTCCAGGTGGCTAATCCGTTGGCATCGCTGGTCAGTACTTTGCCTGCACCCTGTGTACCATCCACTATCTGTAATGCCCCATTGGTGGTACCGTTGTTTATCTGCATGATGGCATTAGCTCCTCCGGTAAGAGAGGTTGCTGTACCTACCAGCAGTTTACCGCTGCTGGTTACCCGCAGGCGTTCAGCTCCATTGGTTTTGGTAACAAAGTCCGCCACATCGTTAGTCCCTATCCAGTTTGCCGTAGCAGTAGTGCCTGTGTTACCATACTGTCCCCAGGCCGAGATAGCTGCAGCACTGCCTATCTTTACCCATTGGGTACCGTCATTGTAATAATATCCGGGAGATACAGCAGTACCGCCACTACCGGCAGATACGGTGTTGTACACTACCATACCCGCAGTATGGTTAGCGAGCGGCGCGGCCGCAGTAGTACCTGTAAGTTCTACACGTGGCAGCAAGAGTCCCTTAGAAGTACTCTGCATATCAATCAGAGCATCGGTGTTGTAATTTTGATTTACAGTGCCATCCGTCATTTTCAGCGTATGAATGGCTTGCGTTTGAGCTATGGTCGTTGTGGCGGCAAGCATTGTCAGTACCATGGCTATGCAGGTACGGGAAAGAAGATTTGTTGATTTCATAAGTGGGTTAATTGTTTTTTTAATTAGTATTAATTTTTTTATATGGTTATCCGTTAGATGACCTAATTTTTAAATCGATGTTTATCAGGGGCGTTGCCCCAACCCCCAGTTACTCCCGATAGCTATCGGGATGTCTTGACACAAAAAGTAAGCAAATGGCACAATCCGATTTATCGGATAAAAGTCAATCCGCCAGCTGGCGGATGCTTCGCTCGAAAAACCATCGTTCGAAAAGCTGAAATCCCCAAACTCCTCTCCGCCAATTGGCGGATCGTCAAACAATGGGTATTTCTACGCTTTTCTCACTCGTTTTTCGGCTCACCAGGCGAGGTCGCTCGCTATCGGAAACTTTGCGACACCGGGTGGATGTTTTTTTGTGTCTTAGTGGCTTTGTGTTTAAATTCTTAAATATTAGCGCCTTGGCGCCTTTGCGTGCAAAAATGGAGCTTGCTTTACGTTTTTATGTGCCGTCAGCTATTGAGCTGACAGGCACTACCGGCGCTGACCGGCTGCGCATGTCCCGATGTTTGCTTCTGGAATGAAAATCTGTGAGAATGGGGTGTTTGAAAATTCGTGATGGCAGAATGTTGAAAAAAGCACAACATCTCGCACTGCTTTCTTGTCCCCCCTTGAGGGGGTTAGGGGGCTGTATTTATAACAATCCCCGAACACCATTCTCTTCAGTTTTCGTCAGAGAATTGTATCCGGGGCTATGGTGGTAGCGGCAGTACGTGGGCTGCTGCTGCACAGATATTGTATATGTTTACACGATTATGTCCGCCCGACTGT
>Ga0316605_10000529_pt1 | contig 26438 bp, 23 predicted proteins | sample OWC_soil_day20_n_FD_207666 | JGI IMG/M metagenome (GOLD analysis project Ga0316605, IMG submission 207666) | Wetland soil microbial communities from Old Woman Creek delta, Ohio, United States - OWC_soil_day20_noCT | ecosystem: Environmental > Terrestrial > Soil > Wetlands | place: USA: Ohio...
CCGGTCGTCATCATGGGCGCCGCGATCATGAAGATGATCAGGAGCACCAGCATCACGTCGATAAGCGGCGTCATGTTGATGTCGGCCATCGCGCCGCGCCTGCTGCCTGGAGTGAATGCCACGGGAACCTCGGTCGGGAACGCCTCCAGTCTAGCGCGGGGGAGTCGCTGGCGTGGGAGGCGGGACGGTGGTTGCAGAAGGCCACGGTGCGGCAAGGGGCGTGATGCAAGGTGTGGCGCGCGATCTTCTTCCACCTTCCAAACCCAGTGGCGGCGCGGCTTGACGCGCTGGAACGGAATCTGCTTCCCCTGCGGCAACCCATCCATCGAAGGCCCGGCGAACGCGGGCCTCGTCCCTTCCATCCTCATGCTCCGAGGTGGCCATGGCCGCGCCGCGCACGTTCCTTTCCGCCAGCATTCCGCTCGGGGGCCTGCTCGCATCGGCCCTCCTGATGCAGGGCTGCATGGCGCCCCCCGCCATGTCCCTGGCCCCGGTGCCGAACCAGGCGCAGGCAGAAGCCGCGGCCGCCAGCCAGAGCCGTGTGCTGCTCCTGCCGCGCCGGGACGTCTTCCCCAAGGTCATCGGCGTGATCATGGATCTGGGCTACCAGGTCCGCAGCGCCAACGCCGACCTGGGCCAGGTGAGCATCCACCAGGCCTGGTACGACGAGACGCAGGCCGCGCGGCCAGAGCTGTCGCTGGAGGCGACGCTGCTCTTCCAGGAGGCGGGCGAGGGAACCCGGGTGCGGATCCTGGCCGCGGGGCGCTGGAACATCGTGAGCCAGGGTAAACACCAGATCAGCCTGCTGACCGGAACCCAACCGGATCAGGAAGCGGCCGCGTGCCGCCGCTTCCTGGACCTGTTGGAAGCCCGGCTGTGTCCCGCGCCGGCCCAGAGACCCTGAGGCCTGACTGCGCTCTCGAGCCATGCGAATTCCATCCCCAAGGAGGTCCCCATGAAACGCGCCACCTTTGCCGGTTCTGCGATGTGCGTCGCGCTGGCCATCCTTCCCCTCACCGCCCAGGGCAGTCCGGAATCCCGGGTGGATTCCGCCTCCTTCGGCCTCGGCTACGGCTCCCAGGGCATCCTGTTCACCACGATGCGGACGGGTCCTCAGCTGGGGTACTTCCTGGGCTTGTCGGCGCTCCCCGGCACGTCCAGCTCAGGCGGGATGGAACCGGGCAGCGGAAACCCGCGGTGGATTCAGCACGAGGATGGCCGCAGCGGCGCCCACCTGGGCGTGGCGTACCGGCTGGATACCCGGTGGGTGGTGGGTCTCGGCCTCGGCTACGCCTCCACCATGTACCGCTACAGCTACAACCCGGGGGCGGGGTTCTTCCCAGCCACCACCGCGCCGCCTGAACCTGGGCCTTTGACGGACAACCGGTTCGGCGCGGTGGCCATGGTGGACCTGCGGCTGGGGCCCAAGTGGGGGGTGGAGGTGGTGGGCGGCGTCACCGGCCTGGGGGCCTCGGTGACGTTCAGGTTCTAGCCCACGCCGGCCGGACAGGCTTCAGGGGGCCGTGTAGGTTACTCGCCTCAGGGTGCCGCCGCCGCCACGGGAGAGCACGAGGACGGACCCGTCGTCGGCCACCCGGAGGTCCACGGGGCTGGAGAATCCGGTGAGCCAGTCCGCCACGGCCCCTGTGGCGGGGTCGAGGGTGCGCAGCCAGCCGCCGCAGTAATCGAGGAAGAAGTAGCGGTGGTGGTAGGCGGCCGGGAAGGTGGGCGTGGCGGGGTCATAGAAAGCGGCGCCCACGATGGAGCAGCCGGTGACCGCGCCGCCGCTGTGGGGGTAGGCGTAGAGCGGGCCATCGTAGGCGGGATTGGCGGTGGCGCCTTCCGTGGCGGGCCAGCCATAGTTGGCGCCGGCGCGGCCGGTGTTGATCTCCTCCCAGGTGCTCTGGCCCACGTCGTTGATCAGCAGGCGCCCCGTCCCAGGCTGGAAGGCGAAGGTGAAGGGGTTCCGGAGGCCCAGGGCCCAGATCAGGCGGTTCTTCCCCGTGGTCTGCGCCAGCAGGGGATTGTCGACGGGCACGCTGCCATCGGGGTTGAGGCGGAGCATCTTGCCCAGGAGGTTGGCGAGGCTCTGCGCGTTGGCGCCGTTGGCGTTCTCGCCCACGCCCACGTAGAGCTTGCCGTCGGGCCCGAAGTGCAGCGCGCCCCCGTTGTGGTTGGTGGCCGAGCTGAGGTTGTCCAGGTCCAGCAGGATCACTTCGCTGCCCGCCACGGCGGCGTCGCCGGCCACGGTGAAGCGGCTGACGCGGTTGTGGGGGGCCGGGGTGGGGCTGGTGTAGTGGACATACACGAAGCCGTTGGCGGCGAAGGCGGGATCGACTGTCACGCCGATGAGGCCCCGCTCGCCGGCGGCATCCACGGTGACGCTGAGCATCGGCGCCGGCAGGAGCGCGCCGTCCTTCACCACCCGCAGGCCGCCCGTCTGCTCGCAGATCAGGACGCGGCCGTCGGGCACCAGCGCCATGGCCGTGGGCTGGACGAGGCCCGTGACCACCGGGGTGATGGCGAAGGTCCCGCCTGCGGGAGGCGGCGGTGGCGGCGGGGAGGTGGTGCCGCGGCTGTGACCGCAGCCGATGAGACCGGCGAAGGCGAGCGGAGCGATCCAGCGCAGCATGGGACCTCCGGGGGCGGGCCCTTCAGGGGGTGGATCCTTGGATGCTCCCGGCCCGGCATTCCTTCCCGGGGCCCCGGCGCTCGTCAGAGCGCCACGGGCTCCACCAGGTATTTCCCCTTCGCGTCCCGGCTCACGGTGCCTGCCGGGATGTCGGGGTCGTGCTCGAAGACGCAGACGGTGCCGGAGCCGGTGACCTCGGCCAGGAGCTTCTGGCGCTCGTCGACGCAGGTGACCACGTCCAGGTCGTAGCCCATGACCCAGGCGGGCTGGATGTGGCGGGCGGTGGGGATGAGGTCGGCGAGGTAGACCAGGCGCCGGCCGCCGCCCTCGATGACGACGTTCTGCAGGCCCTCGATGTGGCCTGGGGCGGGGCGCACGGAAATGCCCGGGAGGATCTCGGTGGTGCCCTCCACTGTGTCGAGCAGGCCCGCGGCTTCCAGGGGCTCCCAGTTCTGGGGCAGATAGCTGGCCTTCACGCGCAGGTGGGGGTGCCGGGCGTCGGCGAGATCCTGGGCCTGCACCACGTAGCGGGCGTTGGGGAAGCTGGGGACGGGCTTGCCGGCCGCGTCCAGCCGCGTGCTGCCACCGGCGTGGTCGAAGTGCAGGTGGGTGAGGATGCAGAGGGTGATGTCCCCGGGTTTCACGCCGAGCTTGGCAAGGTTGGCATCCAGCACGCCGCGGCCTTCGAACTTGAAGCGGGCCATGAAGTCATCCGTCTCCTTGTCGCCGTTGCCGTTGTCCACGAGGATGACGTGCTTCCTGCCCCCGACCTCGCCGCGGATCAGCAGGCAGTTGGTGGCCATGAGGATCTGGTTCTCCTCGTCGGCGGGATAGATCTTGTTCCACACGACTTTCGGCACCGTGCCGAACATGGCCCCGCCATCCAGCCGGAACGTGCCGCCACTGACGATCTGGACATCCCAGGGACCGAACTGCATGGAGACCTCGAAGGGAAAAGGTTCACCACGGAGACACAGAGATCACGGAGAAAAACAGGAGTGGGCACGGAGGGAAGGCACCTGGGCTTTCTCCGTGGTCTCTCAGTGTGTCCTCAGTGCCCTCCGTGCCTCTGTGGTGGATCAGTTAGAAGGCCAGCACCTTCCGAGCAGCCACCAGCACCTTGTCGGCGTTGGGCAGGACGGCGCGTTCGAGGATGCGGTTGAAGCCCACGGGGGTGAACTCGGAGCCCACCCGTTCCACCGGCGCGTCGAGCCAGGGGAAGCACTCGGAGGCCGCGATGGCGGCGAGCTCGCCGCCGAAGCCGCCGAAGACCTTGTCTTCATGGGCGATGAGCACGCGGTGCGTCTTCTTCACGGAGGTCACGATGGCTTCCGTGTCGAGGGGGCTGAGGCTGCGGAGGTCGATCACCTCGGCGGACTTGCCTTCCTTCTCCAGCTTGGCCGCGGCTTCCAGCGCGAAGTGCACCGGCGTGCCGTAGGCGAGGATGGTGAGATCCGTGCCCTGGCGGCGGACGCGGGCCTTGCCGAAGGGCACGGCGAAGTCCGCGGGCACCGGGGCGTGGGCCATCTTCGCGTTGTAGAGGAATTTCGGTTCGAGGTACAGGGTGGTGCCGCGGCTCCGCAGCGCGGTGCGGAGGAGGCCGGCCGCGTCGTCGGCGAAGGCGGGCACCACCACGCGGATGCCGGGCAGGGTGGTGAGCCAGCCCTCGACGTTCTGCGAGTGGTAGAGGCCGCCGCCGATGTAGCCGCCGGAGGCCAGACGGATGGTGATGTTCGGCGCGAACTGGCCGTTCGTGCGCCAGTACTCGTGGCTGCACTCCACGATCTGCTCGGCGGCGGGCCAGATGTAGTCGGCGAACTCGGCGCCCTCGACCACGACGCGGATCTTGTCGTCCAGGCGGGAGAAGCCATTGGCGGTGCCGACGATGAAGTCCTCGGCGATGGGGGCGTTGAACACGCGCTGGGGCCCGAACTCCTGCTGCATGCCCTTGGAGACGTTGAAGATGCCGCCCTTCTCCTTGTTGGCCATGTCCTGGCCCCAGATGAAGGTGTCGGGGTTGTGCCGGAACTCCTCCTTCAGGGTCTGGTTCAGGGCCGCGATGAGGCTCATGGTCTCGCCGCCGCCCTGGGGGATGCCGTCGGGAAACTGGCTCGAGACCCACCCCTCGGGGATGACGAAATCATAGATGCTCGCCGGGTCGGGGCTGGGCGCGGCCATGGCCAGGTCGTGGGCCGCGAGGTAGCGGGCCTGGTTGTCGGTCTCGATGGCCTTGAGCTCGTCTTCCGTGAGGCCCTGCGCCAGGCAATGGGCGCGGAACTTGGGCAGGGGATCCTTGGCCTTCGCCGCGGCGCGCTCGGCGTCGTCGCGGTAGAGCTCGTGGCGGTCGGAATTCGAATGGCTGCCGATGCGCACGCACATGGCGTAGACCATGGCCGGGCCGTTGCCGGTGCGGATGTAGGCCAGGGCCTCCTCCACGGCGCGGATGGAATCCAGCAGGTCGAGGCCGTCGCACTTGATGATCTTCAGGTTCGGGAAGCCCTTGAAGTTGTCGCAGATGTGCTCATTGGCGCTCTGGTCGTGCTTGGGCACGGAGATGCCGTACCCGTTGTCCTGGATGACGAAGATGACGGGCAGGCGCTCGCGGTCCGCGCCGTTGATGCTCTCAAAGCAGTAGCCCTCGGACAGGGAGGACTCGCCCTGGCTGCTGAACACCACGCTGTCGCGCCGGTACTGCTTCACGGCCCGGGCCAGGCCCACGGCGTGCTGCGTGTGGTTGCCCGTGAGGCTCGACACGTTCTGGATGCCGATGGACGGCTTCGCGAAGTGGTTGCTCATGTGGCGGCCGCCGCTGGCGGGATCGGTGGCCTTGGAGATGCCGTTGAGGATGATCTCCTCCGGCGTCAGCCCCGCGGCGAGGCAGGTCATGAGGTCGCGGTAGTAGGGGAACAGGAAGTCGCGGCCAGCGCGGAAAGCCAGGCCCACGGCCAGCTGGATGCCGTCATGGCCCGCGCAGGGAGCATGGTAGGACCAGCCGATGGCCTGCTTCAGGTAGTTCGGGGCCTTGTCATCGAGGATCCGCCCCAGGTGCATCAACTCGTACCAGCGACAGAGATCCTCTCGGCTGGGGCCACTGTCGCCGTCCAGCGCGTTCAGGGCCACGTTCACCAGGGTCGGAGTGTCCAACATCCACCTCCAAAGGGCCGGGGTTCCCACCGGCTGTACCAGAGCCTTCCATCATCCCATGGACGCGGGATGGGGGCCAGCGCGGACCCTGTCAGCTGTGGTGCCAGACGATCGGCACACCCTCTCGACTGGCGTCAGTAAAGGCTTTCGCCACGCGTCGCAAAGCCGACTTCAAGGTCATGTCCTTGCCGTCGGGAAGCCACAGCGTGGCGCCGGTGGGGTGCTCGCCGAGTACCTCGCGAAGGCGCGCGAGCAGCACTTCCGCGCCCGAATCCGTGGTGTGCGGCATGAGCAGCAGGTACTGGTCGGTGGACAACTCCACCAGCAGGTCTTCGCCGCGGAGGTGCGCCGCCACGGCGGCGAGCCGGCCCTTGGTTCCGGCGACCATGGGCTGCGACCAGAGGGCGAGCGTCATGGGCTCGCGGCGGCGGCGCGCCAGGAAGAGCGTGGCGCGCAGCCAGACGTCGAGGTAGTGGCGGTTGGGCAGGCCCGAGCGCGAGCTCTGCATGGCGCTGTCTTCCACGATGGCGCTGCTCAGCTCGAGCGCGTCCAGCGCGGCCCGCAGCTCCTGCTTCAGGTTTTCCGATTCCAGCGTGCGGCCCATGAGGTGACCCATGGTCTGCAGCAGGGACAGCTCGGTGTGCGTGAAGGCGCGGGGCGCATGATGCTGGACGCAGAGGGTGCCGACCGTCTCGTCGCCGACCTTCAGCGCCACGCCCGCGTAGGCCTGGATGCCCAGTTCCACGCAACCGGGGCTTTTCCGCCAGTGAGGATCGGTGCCCGCGTGCTTGATGATGAGGGGGCGTTCCGGGTGCTCGATCACGAAGGGACAGAACCCCTTTTCGGGCGCCTCGAAGACGGGATCCATGGTGGCTCTGGGCCCCACGGCCCACCAGAACACTTCGTAGCCGAGACCCGTCACCCGGGTGAGCAGGGCCCGGTCCACCCCGAAGGCCTGCACCAGCAGCGCCAGGCCGTGTTCGAAGAGTCGCGCGGAATCCGTGCGGCTGGCCTGCAGCAGTTCGGAAAGACCCGCCAGGTGGTCGAGGGAATCCTTCGCAACCTTTGCTGGCTTCGCCACCACCACGCACATCTCCCCGGGTTGCCTCTAGGGTGCCGGGCTTTTCCTGTGGTGCAAGACTTACCCGATGGCCCGGCGCCGACGACCCGGGCCCGTCGGCAGCGTGGCCTCTGCCAGTCCCCTGGCAGTCGTCTCGACGCCTCGGACGTCCGGCCTACCAGCTGACGACGCGGAGGCTCGGACTGATCTCTTCCTGCAGGAGCCCCTCGATGTAGCGGAGGGTGCCGCTGGTGGAGGAGGGGCAGGAGCCGCAGGCGCCGTGGTAGCTGATCTGGAGGGTCTGACCGTCGAAGGAGATCACTTCGAGGCCGCCACCGTCGCCAGCGAGGCCCGGGCGGATGCGGGTGTCCAGCAGGTGGTTGATGCGCTCCAGCGTGGCGTCCGCGTCGCCGCCGGGCGTCAGGGCGGCGAGGTCGCCCGTCTCGTTCTCGGGCAGCTTGAGGTCCTCGATGGCCTCGCAGATGGGATCGATGAGGTCGCTCCAGTCCGCGGACGGTTCCTTGTTCACGGTGACGAAGCGGTCCATGTAGAAGACGGACGTGACCTTGCCCAGGCCGAAGAGGCACGATCCCAGGGGATCGCCCACCGCGGCGCCGAAATCCTTGAAGGAGCGCGAGCCCATCTTCAGGATGGCGGGATGCACCAGGAACTTGAGCGCGTCCGGATTCGGGGTGGGTTCGATGTTGATGACCTTGGGCATGGCAGACTCCCTGTAAAGTTTACCAAATTCGTCAGGATTTGCGACTGACTCATACTTCCACCCGGAGATCCCATGACCCGACCCAAGGCCCTGTTGAGCTGGTCCAGCGGCAAGGACGCGGCCTGGGCCCTGCAGGCCCTCCGCCAGGCGGGCGAGGTGGAGGTGGTGGGTCTGCTCACCACCACCAACGGCGCCTTCGACCGGGTGGCCATGCACGGCGTCCGGGAGGCCCTGCTGGAGGCCCAGGCCGACGCGGTGGGGCTTCCTCTGTGGAAGGTGCCGCTCCCCTGGCCCTGCCCGAACGAGGCTTACGAGGCCCTGATGGCCGCGGCCTGCGCGCGGGCCGTGGCGGAGGGGGTGACGGCCATGGCCTTCGGCGACCTCTTCCTGGAGGATGTGCGCGACTACCGCATCCAGAAGCTGGCCGGCACGGGGCTCCGGTCCCTCTTCCCCATCTGGAACCCCGACACGGCCGCCCTGGCCCGGGACATGGTGGCCGCGGGCCTCAAGGCCACCCTGGCCTGCGTGGATCCCAAGGCCCTGAATGCCGGATTCGCGGGCCGGGAGTTCGACGCCGGCCTCCTCGCGGAGCTGCCGCCCTCGGTGGATCCTTGCGGCGAGCGGGGCGAGTTCCACACCTTCGCCTGGGACGGACCGATGTTCCGGCGCCCCGTGCCCGTGCGGCGCGGCGAGGTGGTTGAACGGGACGGCTTCGTGTTCGCGGACCTGGTGCCGGCATGAACGCCCCAGCCCCCCAGGGCGCCAACCGGATGGATCCGGGCCGACCGCTCGTCCTGGTGACCGGGGCCACGGGGTACATCGGGGGCCGGCTCGTGCCGCGGCTGCTGGCGGCGGGGCGGCGGGTGCGGTGCCTGGCGCGCAACCCGGAGCGCCTGGCGGGACGCGCCTGGCCCGGCGCGGAGCGGGTCCAGGCCGATGTCTCCGATCCCGCCTCCCTCGAAGCGGCCCTGGCGGGCGTCGCCCAGGCCTACTACCTGGTGCACGCCATGGGGGAGGACCGCCCGGATTTCCGGGGCCGCGACCTGCGCCAGGCCCTCACCTTCGCCGAGGCCTGCGCCAAGGCGGGCGTGCGACGGATCATCTACCTCGGCGGCCTGGGCGATCCCGCGCGCCACCGCAGCGACCATCTGGCCAGCCGCCAGGAGGTGGGCGCCGCTCTGGGCTCGACGGGCGTGCCGGTGCTGGAGTTCCGGGCGGCGGTGATCGTGGGCAGCGGCAGCGCCAGCTTCGAGATGATCCGTCACCTGACCGAGCGCCTGCCGGTGATGATCACCCCGCGCTGGGTGAACACGCGCTGCCAGCCCATCGGCGTGCGCGACGTGCTGGCCTACCTCACCGAGGCCCTTGAGCACCCGGACGTGGCGGGGATCTTCGAGATCGGCGGCCGGGACGTGCTCGACTACCGGCGCATGATGCTGGGCTACGCCGAGGCCCGCGGGCTGCGGCGCCTGATCCTCCCCATGCCCGTGCCGCTGCCGGGCCTCTCGGTGCTGTGGGTGGATCTGGTGACGCCCATTCCCCTGGCCCTGGCGGGGCCCCTGGTGGAGGGCATGAGCACCGAGGTGGTGGTGCAGGACCCGCGTGCGCTGGAGGTGTTCGGCGTGAAGCCCATGGGCTACCGCGAGGCCCTGGCGCTGGCCCTGCAGCGCCTGGACGAGGACGCCGTGGAGACCACCTGGGCCTCGAGCCTCGCCGGCGCGCCGGAGGGGCGGGAGCTGGGGTCGTACGAAGGCCTGCTGCTGGAGCGACACCACCGCCACGTGAAGGCCCCGCCCCACGTCGTCTTCCAGACCTTCTGCGCCCTCGGAGGTGAAAGTGGCTGGCCCGCGGGGAACTGGCTGTGGCAGATCCGCGGCTGGCTGGACCGTGCCTTCCGCGGCGTGGGCATGCGCCGGGGAAGGCGCCATCCCAGGCAGCTCCGCGTGGGCGACCCCGTGGATTTCTGGCGGGTGGAGGCCCTTGAACCCGATCGTCTGCTGCGCCTGCGGGCCGAGATGAAGGTGAACGGGAACGCCTGGCTGCAGTTCAGCGTGTGGCCCGAGGGCTCGGGCTCGCGCCTGGAGCAGACCGCCTTCTTCGAGCCCCTGGGCCTGCTGGGGCTCCTCTACTGGTACTCCGTGCTGCCCTTCCACATCTTCGTCTTCCCCGGCATGATCCGCACCCTGAAGCAGCGCGCCGAAGCCGCCGTGACAGAATCAGACCGAGGACGGTGACCATGTACGACGCGCAACGGGATGCCTGCCTGGCGGCGGCCCAGGCCGGGGGCAAGGTGCTCCTCGGCTTCTTCCGAAAACTGGATCCCGCCACCATCACCGAGAAATCCAAGAACGACGTGGTGAGCGAGGCCGACCGCGCCGCCGAGGCCGCCATCCGCGCCGAGCTGGATTTCCGGTTTCCCCAGTACGGCTTTGTCGGCGAGGAAGGCGGCGCCTCAGGGGATGCCGAGCGGCGTTGGATCGTCGACCCCCTGGACGGCACGTTGAACTTCGTCCAGGGCTTCCCCCACTGGTGCGTGTCCGTGGCCCTGTGGGACGCGGAGGGCCCCGTGGTGGGCTGCGTGCTGGATCCCTTGCGCGACGACTGCTTCCTGGCCGTCCGCGGCCTGGGCGCCACCTGGAACGGCAGGCCCATGCAGGTGTCCCGGCAGCCGGGCCTGGACGGCGCCTTCCTGGCCACGGGGTTCGCGTTCCAGCTGGGCGACCGCTGGCCCGCCTTCAACGCGGCCCTGGGCCGGGTGTTCCCCCGCGCCAAGGGCATCCGCCGCGCCGGCAGCGCCGCGCTGGATCTGGCCCACGTGGCCTGCGGCATCTTCGACGGCTACTTCGAGCTGGGCCTCAAGCCCTGGGACCTCGCCGCCGGTGCCCTGCTGGTGCAGGAGGCGGGCGGCGTGATCACTGACTGGGAGGGAAACCAGGGCTGGTTCAAGACCGGCAACATGGTGGTGGGCACCCGCGGCGTGCAGCCGGAACTGCTGGCGGAACTGGGGAAATGAAGGTGTTGAACCGCAGATGACGCAGATGGCGCAGATGAAAAGCCAGGGCTCGGTTTTTTATCTGCGCCATCTGCGGGTTCAAGTCTTGAATCTGTTCGGCGAGGAATAGCCCTCTAGTTCACGCGCCGGGCGGTGAGCACCACGATGAGACCGCGGTCCTTGATCACGCTGGTGCCGACCACCACCTTCTCCCCTTCCTTCAGCGTGATGCCCGTTTCCACCTTGGCAAGGTTTTCACTGGAGGTGCCGCGGCGCTCCCGGAGCCAGAACTGGAACTTGCGGAGCACGTAGCGCGAGGTTCCATCCTCTGCAGGTTCCAGGCCCACGCCGCGGTCCGATTCCCAGTCCATGAACAGCTGGGAGGGATCCTTGCGATCGCTGAGCGGGTGGGCGTTGCCGTCCAGCTGGCCGCGGCCCTGGATGGTCCGGTCGCCGTTGAGGCCGACCCGCTGCACGAAGGTGGCCACCAGGGTGTAGCCGCGGTAGGCGAGGGTGCCCTTGAGCTGCTTGACGACGCCCTGAAGGTCGTCAGGAAGTCCGGCCTCGGGGGCCGGGCCCTTGGAGGCGAACAGGACCTGCACGGTCAGTTCCACATCCCCGGCCTTCTGGGTCACGGCGGGCACGTCGAGCCGCTTGACGGCCTCTTCGATGGCGGCGAGGTTTTCAGGGAAATCTCGAGCGCTGAGGGTATTGAGGCCGTCCCGGTTCGTCCAGGAGATCATGGATCCCTCAGCCCCACTGCGCATAGGATGAAGCACCTGGGCCATTTGTGCGGGATCACGGTGCTGGATGATGAAGAGCTTGCTCTTCATGGCCTTCAAGACGGCGAGATCCGGAGCAGGAGCTTTCGGCGGCGCGGCGGGTGTGGCGGAGGGCGCTTGGGCCGCGAGCGTGGAAACCAACAGGGTGGCGAAGGCAAGGGTGCGGATGGGGGTCATGGTGTTTCCTCCAAGGTTGGGTTCGGGTCGGGAAGCGGCGTGGCCTGGGCCAGCCAGATGATGCGGATGGTGGGGTCGGCGGTCTGGAATTCGAGGCGGGCGGGTTCGCGGCGGGGTAGGGCCGTGCCGTCGGGTCTTTGGCGCACCTGGAGTTGGGCCTGAGCGTGCGCGGCTCTGGCAAGGCGGACTCTGGGCGGAAGAGGCGGGGCCGGAGCGGGGATGTCTGTGGCTCCAGCCGTGGCGCGGCTGGTGAATTCGGGGCCTGTTCCGGCTGTGGGAAGCGGTGCTGGCTTCCCCTGGGGCCGGTTCCAGGTCAACACGGCCACCACCAGCACCGCTGCGGCGGCGAGGAGGGCGGAGGGCACCAGGAACCGGCGCGGGGCCGGCGGGGGGGCGGCGAGGCGCGCCATCACCGATGCCCGCAGCCGGGCCCGATCCTCGGCCCCGAAGGGCGAGGCCAGGGCCTCCCGCAGCCAGGCCTGGCTCTGGCGCAGCTGGTCGGCCGCTTCCCGGCAGGCGGGGCAGGCCGCGAGGTGCCGCTCGACGGCCTCCAGCTCGGGCGCCGTGAGGTCCCCTTCGACCCAGAGGGGCAGCTGGTCGAGGACATGGGGATGGGTCATGGGCGGCCTCCTTTCGGCGCGGCCAGGCGGCGCGCGCAATGGGCCTGCACCTTGGCGCGGGCGGAGGCCACCTGGGAGCGCACGGTGGCGGGGCGCAGGCCCAGGATCCGGGCGGCCTCCTCGGAGGTGAGGCCCTCCAGATCCCGCAGGACCAGGGCGACCCGCTCGCCCTGGGGGAGGGTCGCCAGGGCCTGGCGGACCAGGGCGCGGCGCTGGTCGAGGAGGACGGCCTCCTCGGCCCCTGGGGCCGTGGCTCCGGCCTCCAGGCCGTCGAGGGAGGCCAGCGCCACGGGCTGCTGGCCCCGTTTCCGGCTCAGGTCGCGGCAGACGTTCACGGCGATGCGGATCAGCCAGGCCTCGAAGGGTTCGCCCAGCCGGAAATGGTCCAGAGAGCGGAAGGCGCGTAGGTAGGTCTCCTGGGCGGCGTCCTCGGCCAGGTGGCGGTCGCCGAGGATCCGCCAGGCCAGGGCCAGGACGCGGGCCTCGGTGAGGCCCATCAGGTCGGCGAAGGCTTCCCGGTCCCCCGCCCGGAGGCGCCGGATGGCCTGGTCCGGCCCCGAGACCGGCGCATCGGGCAGGGAAGACAGCTCCCCTTCCATCAGCACAGCCTCAGTCGCCGGACACACGCCACGATCCCTCCCTCACCCATCCATACCGGGCGAACGGGCCAAGCGTTGATTCGAAATTCAGGGGGTCTGGGAAAGATGAAGGAACATTTAACCGCAGATGACGCAGATAAGGCCACGGCCTGGCTTTTCATCTGCGTCCATCTGCGTCATCTGCGGTTGAGATGTATTTTGCCTACGCCTCGCCCTTGGCCCGGCGGCTGTAGACGACCACGTAGAGGCACAAGGCCACCAGCGCGCCGAGGCCGACCCATTCGCCCAGGGCCCCTTCCGCCGCCTGGGCGCTCAGGACCGGGAAGCCCTCCCGCCAGGCGTCCTTGGCCTTGATGGCCGCCGCGATGACCCCCATGATGGCGCCGCCCGCCATGAGGCCGCTGGCGATGAGGACGCCGCGGTTCTCCCGGGCCTTGGCGTCGGCCTCCGAGGTGCCCTTCTTGGGCCGGTTCACCCAATGGGCCATGAGGCCGCCCAGGAAGAGGGGCGTGTTCAGCTCGATGGGCAGGTACATGCCCAGGGCGAAGCCCAGGGCGGGCAGTTCCACCATGCGCAGCACGATGGAGAGCATGATGCCCAGTCCGAAGGCGTACCAGCGCAGGGGCATGGAGACGGTGCCGAAGATGCCCTCGAGGATGGCCTTCATGGCGCTGGCCTGGGGCGCGGGCAGGGCGTTGGTGCCGATGGCATAGGCGCCGTCCGGCAGTTTCTGGTTGGCCAGCAGCCACATGGCCAAGCCAGTGAACAGCGCGGCCACGAAGGTGCCCACGAACTTCCAGGCGATCTGGCGGGCGGGGGTGGCGCCGATCCAGTGGCCGATCTTGAGGTCGGTGCTGAAGGCGCCCGACGCCGCGAGCGCCGTGCAGACGATGCCGCCCACCATCATGGTGAGGAACATGCCGTAGCCGCCGCTGAAATGCAGCTTCAACATCAAGCCGCCCGTGATCACCAGCGTGAGCATGGTCATGCCGCTGATGGGATTGGTGCCGATGGTGGCGATGGCCCGGGCGGCCACCGGCGCGAAGAAGAAGGCGATGACCATGATGACGGCGGTGGCCACCAGGGCGGGCACCAGGGCGCGCTGGATGCCCAGGCCGAAGGAGAGGAAGAGCAGGATGCCCACGGCGCAGGCCACCAGGCCCGTGGCGATCATCCCGCCCGGCATGGACCGGTCGGTGCGCGCGACCGCGGCCGTTTCCGCGCCGGCTGTCTCGCCGGCGAGCAGGGCCTTCATGTTGCTGATGATGGAGCGGATCATGTTGGGCATGGAGGCCAGAACGCCCATGACGCCGGCGCCGGCGATGGCGCCCACGCCGACGATGCGGATGTAGGAGAAGAAGACCTGCTCCGGGTTCATGTCGGCGATGAGCTTGGTGCCCGGCGCGATGACGACGGGCACATGCTGGCCGATGGCGTGGAAGAGGGGCACCAGCACGAACATGCTGAAGAGGGATCCTCCGGCCATGACGGCGCTGTAGCGCAGGCCGATGATGTAGCCGATGCCCATGGTGGCGGCGTTGTTGAGGAAGTTGAAGGCCAGGAAGCGATCGCGCAGCGCGGAGCCCACCCACATGTGCTTGAGCGTGAGGTTCTCGCCCATCAGGCGGAATACGCTGGTGAGGCTGTCGTAGAGGGCCCCGATGCCCGCGGCCACCGCGAGCTCCTTGGCCTGGTTGCCCGCCTTTTCGCCCGTGACCAGGATCTCGGCGGTGGCGGTGGCTTCAGGCCAGGGGAAGATGCCATGGTTCTCCACCATGAAGTGATGGCGCAGGGGCAGGATGAAGAGGATGCCGATGCAGCCGCCCAGGAAGCTCACCAGGCAGACCTGCCAGAGCGTGGGGTTGGGCACGCCGCTGCCTGGGGTGTTGGCCAGAACGTAGAGGGCGGGGATGGTGAAGGCGGCGCCGCTCACCACATGGCTGCTGTTCGCGCCGATGGACTGGACGATGACGTTTTCCAGGATGGTGTTCTTGCGGGGGAAGAAGCGCGAGAGGCCCACAGCGAGGATGGCGATGGGGATCGCGGCCTCGATGCCCTGGCCCACCTTCAGGGCCAGGTAGGCCGCCGCCATGCTGAAGATGGCGCAGAAGATCAGGCCCATGGTGATGGCGCGGGGCGTGGTCTCGGGCACCCCGTCCTGGGGCACCAGGGGGACGTAGCTCTCGCCGGGCTCCAGCGCCCGCCGCGCATTGCTGGGCAGACCCTTGATCTCCTGGGGTTCGGATCCGTGGGACATCGCTGGCTCCTGGGCGCGCTAGGCGGCGTAGGCTTCGAGGACGGACTGGACGACCCGGCGCGACAGGCCGTGGTAGCCGGGGCTGGCGGCGGCGAAGATTTCGCGGGCCAGGGCGCGGGTTCGGGGCGATCCGCCCAGGGCGCCGTAGAGGGGGCGCAGGTACTTCATGCGGCCCACCCGCATCAGGACCTCCCGGATGCGGGGGAAGGCGGGCTCGTAGTCGGCGGCGGCGGCCAGGGTGAGCCACTCGACCAGGATCTCGTGGTTGCCCCGGCCCATCAGCTTGAAGTGCTCGTCCAGCCACGCGCAGTTCGCCTGGCTCAGCTGCCTTGGCAGCTTCTGGAGGAAGACCTGCAGCTCGGAGGGCTTCCAGGAGGCGATCTGGTGGGCGCTGGGGCGTCCACCCTCGGCCCAGCTCTCGGCCAGCACCGTGAGGGTGTCCAGCTGCACGCTGCGGAACTCCGGCGCGGTGCCGGGCAGGCCTGGCTTGTCCAGATAGGCGCGGGCGTCCACCGCGGCCAGGGCGCCGGGCAGCTTCGATTCCACGAAGCCGCAGAACTGCTCGGTGGTGATGGACGTGAAGCGGAAGGCGTCCATGTATTCGCGGATGAAGCGGAGGAAGCGGTCTTCGCCCACCTCCCGCTCCAGGGCCGCCACCAGCCGCGCGCCTTTCTCGTAGGGGATGCTGGAGAACGCGTCGTCGGGATCGATGCCTTCCAGGTGCATGCGCAGCACCGTGAGTTGGGGCTCGTTCTTGAACCGCGCGAGGCTGTCTTCCAGGGCCTTCTGGCCCATGGCCCAGCCGAGAGCGGCGGCGTCGTCGCCGTGGAGGATGCGCAGGATCCGGCGCTCGGCCCAGACGGTGAAGCCCTCGTTCAGCCAGAAGTGCTCCATGCTGGCGTTGGTGACGAGGTTGCCGGTCCAGCTGTGGGCCAGCTCGTGGGCCACCACGTCCACCAGGCTGCGGTCGCCCGCCAGCAGGGTGGGCGTGAGGAAGGTCATGCGCGGGTTCTCCATGCCGCCGTAGGGGAAGGAGGGCGGCAGCACGAGCATGTCGTAGCGGTCCCAGGGGTAGGGCCCGAAGAGCCCCTCGGCCCGCACGATCATGTCCTCCACGCCCGCGAACTCCCAGGCGGCGGCATTCACGGTTTCGGGCTCGGCCCAGACCCGGGCGCGGGGGCTGAGGTCGCGGGATTCCAGGCGCCCCACGGCGAGGGCCAGCAGGTAGGAAGGGATGGGCTGGGGCATGGTGAAGCGGTAGACGTGGCGGCCGCCGGGGAGGGCATCGTCGCCGCTGGGACCCGCCGACATCACGGCCGTGAGGCCCTCGGGCACGGTCACCTCCGCCTGGTAGGCGATGCGGACCGTGGGCGTGTCCTGGCAGGGCACCATGGTGCGGGCGTGGATCTGCTGGCACTGGCTGAAGAGGTAGGGCGCGACCTTGCCCTCGGTCTGCTCGGCGTCCAGCCACTGCAGGGCCATGGCGTCGGGAGTGGTGCGGTAGGAGATGACGACCTCCTGGGTGCCGGCGGGCACGTCCAGGCGCAGGCGCTGGCCGAGGATGGCCTCGGGCTCGTCCAGCTCCCAGGGGATGGGCCCATGGCCCGGCACCTGCACGGTGCGGATCTCCAGGCCCTTCGTGTCGAGGTCGAGGGGGCCCGAGACGGCCCCGCCGAATTCGAGCACGACTTCGCCATCCAGCCGCTTCGCGGCGAAATCGACTCCCAGCTTCAGGCGCAGCCGGCGGGCCTTGGGCTGGGCGGCATCGTAGTACGAATGCGGATCGGGGCGGCGCATGGAGACCTCGGGGAACCGCCCATGATCCCACGGCCGGCGGACCGGCACGGGTCACAAGTGGGGCCTACCGCAGCCTGAACGGCATGGTCAGGAGGAAGGCGAAACGCTCTGCGGCCGACTCCTTGGGAATGGGGAAGAACCGCCAGCAGGCGGCGTAGGCCTCGGCCGTGGGGCAGAGCGCTTCGGGCCCCGAAATGGCTTGCGCCCGGATGACGCGGCCTTCGCGGTCGTGGACCACCATCACGAGGACGGTGCCTTCCGTACGGCGTCCCTGGCTGTCCGTCGGATAGCGGGGTGCGGGCGGTTGGTACCGCACCTTGACGTCCTTGGGCTCGACTTCGGTGGCGGGCAGGTTCGCGCCCAGGATGTCCTCCACGGGCGCCAGCCGCATGAGCTTCAGGGCGACGCCGTCGTTGCGCTTGGCGACCTCGTCCAGGCCCTCGGCGGCGAGGGATCGCTGCATCGCCTGGGCGCCGACGAGACAGAGGTTGTACCAGGGCTGGACCTGATCCGGCGCCAGACCTCCCGCCGTCCGGAAGGCGGCGATGGCCTCGGCGGACCGGCCCTGGTTCGCCAGGGCCACGCCGAGCAGGAGGTGGGCGTCGGCGTCGCGGGGCGCCAAGGCCGTCTGGGCCTCCGCCAGCGCCTGCAATCGGGCCCAGTCCCCCGCGGCCAGGCTCCGGTTGGCCTCCTCTTTGAAATCCGGGGCTCCGGCGAGCAGCGCGCAGGACAGGACAAGGGGGAACCAGGGCGTCATCAGGACCTCGGCAGCAGGCCCATCATAGCCTGCGCGAAACAAGGAAGGCCCCGCGGGGCGGGGCCTTCCGGCAGATGCGGGGCCGGCCCGCGGTGGACTACTCCTCGTCGGGCGCCAGGCCCTCGACCTTCTTCACCTTGATCACGTCGCCGTGGTCCTTGACGATGCAACGCAGCCAGTCCTCGGGGGCCTTGGGGTGGGTGACCTCGCCCTTCTCGTTGCGGACGTTGCCGTCGAGGTACTTCCAGATGAGGGATTCGCCCAACTTCTTCCAGCGGGCCATGAGCTTGTCCGTCTCCTTGGCGGCGTACTGGGTGAGGTACTCCTTGGCCAGGCCGGGGTTCTGCTTGTAGAGGTCGAGGGCGGTGCGATCCACCTCCGCCTGGTCGGCGAGGTAGCGGCCCTCGAACTCGCGCTGCACCCGCTGCACGTCCACGATCATGTCGGACCAGCGGGTGTAGGTGTAGTTGGACACGAAGTTGAAGGTCCAGAAGGCGCTGTCCCAGTTGAACTCGTTGAAGTTCCCGGTGCCGATGGCGAAGGCCGCGGGCGCTTCCTTGATGCCGCAGGAGATGGGCACGTAGACGGTGGTGTAGGTGTCGTCCACGCCGAACCACAGCACGCCGCCCACGGCGTCGGGCAGCCAGGAGCGGCTCTGGCTCACGAAGGAGAACCCGGTCTGCTGGGTGCTGATGGCCCGCTCGTGGACGTACTCCTGGCCGTCGATCTTGAAGCCCATGGGACGCCAGCGGTAGGGCAGCTTGTAGGGGCCCGCGCCCACATCCTTGGTCATGTCAAAGTCGGTGCCTTCGTAGTGGTCGCGCATGAGCTCCATGGCATCGCGCACGTCCAGCTTCTCGTCGGGCTTGATGAAGAGGGGCATGGGCTTCGCGCCCTTCTCAGCCTTCACGAAGTCCATGGGGATCTTCTGGCTCTTGGCGGCGCGGTTGAAGATGCTCCACACCCGGGCCTCGCAGGCGCGCAGGGCCCCGAAGGTGAGGGGCGCGAAGGTGTCGGCGAAGCTGAAGGTCTTGTCGTCGCCCTTGAACCAGCCCTTCTCCCGGGCGAAGGGGATGAGGTCCTTGCTGTAGACGGCGGTCTTGGGATCGTTCAGGGGGAACTGGCGGATGCGGGCCTGGTTGGCGTGGGCGCTGATGGTGCCGTCAGGCAGCTTGTGGGCCACCCACAGCGAGCCCTTCTGGCCCTTGCCCTTGCCGATCATCTCGAGGATCCACACCTCGTTGGGATCGGCGATGGAGAAGCTCTCGCCGCTGCTGGCGTAGCCGAACTGCTCCGTTAGCTTGGTCATGACGTCGATGGCCTCGCGGGCGGTCTTGGCACGCTCCAGGGCGATGTAGATGAGGCTGCCGTAGTCGATGATGCCGCTGGGGCCCGCGAGCTCCTTCCGGCCGCCGAAGGTGGTCTCGGCGATGGTGACCTGGTGCTCGTTCATGTTGCCCACGCGGGTGTAGGTCACCGGCGCCTCGGGGATGCTGCCGAGGATCTTGCCGGTGTCGAAGGTGTACCCGCTGTCCCACTCGCGGATCTCGCGCACTTCCCCGGCCAGGTGCCTTCCGCCGCGCTTGAAGTAGAGCTCGCCGTAGAGCGTGTGGCTGTCGGCGGCGTAGGTGATCATCGTCGAGCCGTCCTTGCTCGCGCCCTTGGTCACGAGCAGGTTGGTGCAGGCGTCCAGGGCTGCGCCCGCGGTGAGGAGGGTGGCGAGGAGGACGAGGGGGCGGATGCGCATGGGGATCCTTGGAAGAGGGGTTGGGTTCAGAAGCGAAGGCTGGTGCCGAAGGCCAGGTACGACCGTTCGGAGCCATAGCGATGATGGCCATGGAAGGTCAGGTCGCTGTGGACGTACCGGGCTTCCAGGGCGGCATGGGTGTTGAACCGCCACCCCGCGCCGGCGCTGAGGGTGAAGCCGAGCTCGGAGTCCGTGTCGGTGCCGGTGTAGATGGTGGTGTTGCGCCAGGTTTCATTCCACAGGGTGCCGCCCATGCCGAAGATGCCGTAGAACCCCGACCGGCCCTCGGGATCGAGGTGCGGCATCCACTCGTAGGCCACCGAATAGGCCTCCATGCGGCTGTCGGCCAGCTGGGGGGTGGGGACGTAGGCGCTGCCGTTCCAGATGGCCCAGGTGCCCAGGGAGATGGGGCGCTTCGAGTCCATCCGGAGGTAGTCCACGCGCAGTCGGCCCAGGTGGCGGCTCTCCCGGTTGAAATGGATCTGGAGGCCGCCCTGGAAGCCCGTGCCGAACACGGAGCCCAGGTCGCCCTGGGGCGAGACGGCGGAGAGGCCGATGCCCATGCGGTTCCCGCCGGGCTCCACCTGGGCGGAGAGGCCGAGGCAGGTGAGGGCGATGAGGGCGGCGACGGGCTTCATGTCCGCAGGCTACCAGATGGCCGTGGGGACCTGGCCGGCGGGGGCCGGATCGCAACCGAAGGCCTGGCGGAATTCCGGAAAGTCGGCCACGGGACCCAGTACGCGCCAGCGGACTGGTGAATGCACGTCGGTGGTGACCTGCAGCTTGAGCTGCTCCGGGCGTTGGTTGGTGCGCCAGCCCTGGGCGAAGGCGATGAAGAAGCGCTGGTCGGGGGTGAAGCCGTCCACCGACTTGAGCTGCTTGCCCTTGGTGGCCAGCTTGAAGGCCTCATAGGACACCCGCAGCCCGCCGATGTCGGCGATATTCTCGCCGAGGGTCAGCTTGCCCTTGATGCGCACACCGGGCAGCACCTCGAAGGCATCGTACTGCTTCACGATGTGGTCGGCGCGGGCCTCGAAGCGCTTGGCGTCTTCGGCGGTCCACCAGTCCTCGAGGTTGCCCTGCCAGTCGTACTGGCGGCCCTGGTCGTCGAAGCCGTGGGTCAGCTCGTGGCCGATGGTGGAGGCCAGGGCGCCGTAGTTGGAGGCGTCATCGGCCTTCTCGTCAAAGAAAGGCGGCTGGAGGATGCCTGCCGGGTAGCACATCTCGTTCATGCTGGGGTCGTAGTAGGCGTTGTTCGTCTGAGGCGTCATGTGCCACTCGTTGCGGTCCACGGGCTTGCCGAGCTTGGCCATGCGGCGCTGGAAATCGAAGACGGAGGCCGCCTGCACGTTGAGGACGAAGGCGCGCCGGGACACCTTCAGGCCGCTGTAGTCCCGCCAGCGATCCGGGTAGCCCACCTTGCTGCGCATGGTGTCGAGCTTGCGCAGAGCCTGGGCCTTGGTGGCCTCCACCATCCAGTCGGCGGCGAGGATGCGGGCGCGCATGGCCTCCTTGTGGAAGTGGACCATCTCCAGGGCGCGGGCCTTGGCCTCGGGGCTGAAGGCGGTCTTCACGTAGAGCTGGCCCAGGTCCTCGCCCAGGGCGCGGTCGGCGGCGGACAGCACGCGCTTCCAGCGGGGGCGCAGCTCCGTGGCGCCCGAAAGGGTCTTGCCGTAGAAGGCGAAGTTCTCGTTCACGAAGGCGGATCCCAGGAAGGGCGCCGCGGTCTTCAGCACATGCCACCGGAGGTAGACCCGCCAGTCGGCCAGGGGCTCCGACTTCAGCAGGCCCGCCAGGGTCTTGAAGAACTCCGGCTGGCCCACCAGGATGTGGGCCTCGCCGGCGGGCAGGCCCACGGCGGTGAAGTAGCCGTTCCAGTCCAGGTCGGCCATGTCGCGGAGGTCCTTCCGGGCCACCTTGTGGTAGTTGGCCTGGGGATCGCGCAGGTCCACGAGGGCGCGGCTGGCCTTGGCCAGCTTGGTCTCCAGGGCCAGGATGCCCTTGGCTCTGGCCTGGGCGGCCTCGGGCCGGTCGCCCGCGAGGACCAGGATCCGGGCGACGTGCTGCTCATAGGCCTGGCGGATGGCCTCCGCCTCCTTCCCGGGGCGCAGGTAGAAGTCGCGCTCCGGCAGGCCCAGGCCGCCCTGATTGAAGCTGGCGATCATGGCGCTGCTGTCCTTGTCGTCCACCTGCACGCTGAAGCCGAGGCCGGCCTGCACGCCGGTGGCGCGCAGGCGTCCCATCTGGACCAGCACATCGCGGGGCGAGGCCATGGCCTGGATGGCGGCGAAGGCTGGCGCCAGGGGCTTGAGTCCCTCCTTCTCGATGCGGGCCTCGTCCATGCCGGAGGCGTAGAAGTCGCCCACCCGCTGGGGGATGCTGCCCTCAGGGCCGCGGGTGCGGGCGGAGCCTTCGAGGATGCCCTTGAGGATGGCGTAGTTTCGCTCGTCGATTTCCTGGTTCACGCCGTACGAGGCGTATTCACCGGGGATGGCCACCTGATCGAAGGCGCCGTTGGCGTAGCCGTAGAAATCGCGGCAGGGGGAAGTGGCGGTGTGGATGTAGGCGGGGTCCACCCCGAGGATCGGCCGGGGAGCGGCGGCGGGGGTTTCCGCCGCGAGGGGGGCGACCAGCGCCAGGGCGAGCCATGCGGATCGAAGGTTCAAGGGAATTCCTTTCAGCAGGGGCTTGGGATGGCCGGGGGGCTACCAGATGGCGGGGCGGACCTTCGCATCGCGCTTCATGGCCTGGCCGTCGGCGCACCCGAAGGCGTCAAAGAATTCCGGCAGGTTGGACAGGGGGCCGTTCACCCGGGACTTGCCGGGGCTGTGGGGGTCGGTCTTCAGCCGCACGGAGAGGGCCGCCTCGCGGATGTGGTTGCGCCACACCGTGGCCGCGCCCAGGAAGAAGCGCTGGGGGCCCGTGAAGCCGTCGATGGGCGCGGGGACCGCCTGGCCCTTCAGGCTGTTCTGGTAGGCCGCGAAGGCGATCTTGAGGCCGCCGATGTCGGCGATGTTCTCACCCAGGGTCAGCTTGCCGTTCACGTGCTCGCCCTTGAGGGGTTCATAGGCGTCGTACTGCTTCACCACCAGGTCCGTGCGGGACTGGTAGGCCTGCTTGTCCGCGTCGGTCCACCAGTTCTTGAGGTTGCCTTCCGCGTCGAACTGGCTGCCGCTGTCGTCGAAGCCATGGGTCATCTCATGGCCGATGACGAAGCCCAGCGAGCCGTAGTTCACGGCGTCGTCCGCCGAGGCGTCGAAGAAGGGCGGCTGGAGGATGCCCGCGGGGAAGACGATCTCGTTCATGGTGGGGCTGTAGTAGGCGTTCACGGTGGGCGGCGTCATGCCCCATTCCGTGCGGTCGATGGCCTTCCCGAGCTTGGCCAGGTTCTCCTGGATCCGGTGGGCGGAGGCCCGGCGGACGTTGCCGAAATAGTCGTCGCGCTTGATGTCGAAGGCGTAGGTCTTCCACTTGTCGGGGTAGCCGATCTTCACGCCGAAGGCGTTGAGCTTCTTGATGGCCTGCTGCTTGGTTTCGGGGCCCATCCAGTCGAGGTTGGTGATGCGCTCCCGCAGCGCCACGCGGAGGTTCTCCACCATGGTGAGCACCCGCTGCTTGGATTCGGGGGGGAAAGCCACCTTCACGTAGAGCTGGCCGAGGGCTTCACCCAGGGTGTTGTCCGCGGCCGCCTCGATGCGCTTCGCGCGGGGCTCGCGTTCAGGGGTGCCGCTCAGCACCTTTCCCTGGAAGGCGAACGCCTCTTCGCCGAAGGCCCTGGGCAGCAGGTTGGCGGTGGCGCTGATGGCGTGCCAGCGGAGGTAGGTGCGCCACTGGGGGACGGGCACCTCGGCGGCGAGCTTGCCGAAGGCCTGGAAGAACGAAGGCTGCGTGAGGTTCAGGTCGGCGAGCTTCACCCCCCGGGCCTGGAAGTAGCCCTTCCAGTCGAATCCCGGCGCCTCGGACACCACCTGGTCGAGGGTGCGCTTGTTGTACGTCTTCTGCGGATTCCGCATCTCCACGCGGCTCCACTGGGCCTGGGCCATGCGGGTCTCGAGGTCGAGCACCACCTTGGCGCGGACCCGGGCCAGGTCGGGGGCGTCGCCGGCCAGCTCGAGCATCTTCGCGACGTGGGCTTCGTACTTGGCGCGAATCTCGCGGCTGCGGGCATCGTCCTTCAGGTAGTAGTCGCGGTCGGGCAGGCCCGTGCCGCCCTGGCTCAGGTAGCCCAGGTACTGCGTGGACTGCTTGGCGTCCTGGCGGACGAAGAAGCCGAACCCACCGGGCAGGCCCTGGGTGTGCAGCCTGGCCAGCAGGGCGGGCAGGTGCTTCCCGTCCTTCAGCGTGTCGATGGTGGCCAGGATGGGCTTGAGGGGGGCCAGCCCCCGCTTCTCAATGGCGGCCTCGTCCATGCCCGAGGCGTAGAAATCGCCCACCTTCTGCTGGAGGCTGCCCTTGGCCCAGGTGGTCTTCGCGCTGGTCTCCTCGAGGATCCGCTTGAGGATGGCGCGGTTCCGCTCGCTCACTTCCTCGAAGGCGCCGAAGCGGGCCTTGTCCGCGGGGAGGCTGTGGGACTTGAGCCAGCCGCCGTTGGCGAAGGTGTAGAAGTCGTCGCAGGGCTTCACGGTGGTGTCGAGGTTCGCAGGATCGACCCCCGGCTTGGATTGGGCGACCAGGGCGAAGGACGCCAGGCCCAGGCAAAGGCAGAGGGAGGCACGGAAGGGGGATGCCATGGTTGACCTCGTAAGATGAGGGCTAAAGCCTATCAGGAAGGATTGCGAAGGGATATGTGGATTGATTTATGTATTTCCGCATGCACGACATCCTGGTCGTCCACCAGCAGGACCCGGTACTCCCGGTCCACCTTCGGCTGGTCCAGGAGAAGGCGCCGGATCTCGTCCACTTCGGCGTCGTCGACCCGGAAGGTGCTGGTGAGGGTTCCGCGGCCAGGCTTCCGGAACCGGATGGAGGCGGCCTTGTCCCACACCACGTAATCGGGACCGAGCCGGTGCATGAGCATCAGCATGTAGATCGGATCGACGGCGCCGTACAGGCTGCCGCCAAAGATGGTGCCCACGACGTTCCGGGTGCGCCAGGACAGCGGCAGGCGCACCCGGACCTCGGACCAGTCCCCGGCGATGCGGGTGACCCGCGCCCCCGTGCCCCAGTAGCAGGGCCACAGGTTCAAGAGCCACCGGAAGGTCCGGGTGCGAAGGGTCTCGCCCATGCCCAGCTAGAAACGGACCGTGACCGTTTCGCCTTCCTTCATGTGGACCGTGTCGATGAAGCGCACCTGGCGGTTGCCGTAGGTGAGGATGAGGCTGGAGGTCCGCACCCCGTGCCCGAAGTGCAGCACGCCCTTCAGAAGGTTGCCGTGGGTGACGCCGCAGGCGGCGAAGACGATCTGCTTGCCGGGGCAGAGGTCCTCGGTGAAGTAGATGCGGCCGAAATCGACGCCCATGGCCTCAGCCTTCTCGCGGCTGGCGGTGTTGGTGTCCACCTTGAGGCGGCCCTGGATTTCGCCGTTCAGGCACTTCAGGGCGGCGGCGGACAGCACGCCCTCCGGCGCGCCGCCGGTGCCCATCACCGCGTGGATGCCCGTGCCGCTCACCGCGGCGCTGATGGCGGCGCTGAGGTCGCCGTCGCCGATGAGCTGGATGCGGGCGCCGGCCTTGCGGATGTCGGCGATGAGCTGAGCGTGGCGCTCGCGGTCGAGGACGCTGACGGTGACTTCCGAAACCTGGCGGTTCAGGGACTGGGCGATGATCTGCAGCGTCTCATGCACGGGGGCGTCCAGGTGGACCTTGCCCTTGGCGGCGGGGCCCACCACCAGCTTCTCCATGTAGAGGTCGGGGGCGTGCAGGAGGCCGCCCTTCTCCGTGGCCGCCAGCACCGCGATGGCGTTGGGGGCGCCGGTGGCGCAGAGGTTCGTGCCCTCGAGGGGATCGACCGCGATGTCGACCGCCGGATGGTCGCCGTCCAGATCGGCCCCCATGCCCACCTTCTCGCCGATGAAGAGCATCGGCGCCTCATCCCGCTCGCCTTCGCCGATGACGATGGTGCCGTCCATGCGGACGGTTTCCATGGCGGTGCGCATGGCCTCGACGGCCAGCTGGTCGCTGTACTTGCGCCGCCCATGCCCAATGGAGGTGGCGCAGGCGATGGCGGCCTGCTCCACCACCCGGAGGAATTCGAGGGACAGGGTGTGTTCCATGGGGGGCTCCCGGGGGTGGGGGTGACGGAGGGTTCAGGCCAGCCGGTTCACGCTCTGGCGGATCCAGTCGAGGAAGGGTTCCGAGCCGGATTCGACGGGGAACATCAGGATTTCCGGAACCTCGTAGGTGTGCAGGTCGGTGATGACCTCGGACACCTGGGGGAAGAGCTCCCGCGTGGTCTTGATGACGAGCATGACCTCCTCGTCCAGGTGGGTCTCGCCCTTGAAGTAGTAGTAGCTCTTGATGCCGGGGAGGATGTTCACGCAGGCGGCGTACGCCTGGTCCACCAGGGCGGCGGCGATGGTGAGGGCGGTCTCCTCGCTTCCACAGGTTGTGAGGATGGTGCAGGCGTCGCTCATCGGGTGGGCTCCCCGCCCGGCGGGCGGAACCCTCCATTGTAGCCTTGGCCCCAGGACGCCGCGGATCACGAAAGATGCAGATCCGGGAAGGTTTGGGCCACGCCCGTGGTCAGACCACCGGCGGGGGCGGAATGGGGTGGGTGCTGGGTGGGCGGGATGGATGGCCTTGCCTCGGGCAGGGAGTCGTTGCGTGGGATTTCAACCGCGTTCGGCTGGGTCCAGCGCGGCCTTCGAACCGCGTCTGGCTTTCAGCAGCCGCTGGTCTTGCTTCGGCGTGTCATCAAGGCACGCGTCGGGCGGTCCCACTCGGAGGTCCGGGCCGTGCCCCGTCCGGGTTGGGAACCATCCGGGCGGGATTCGAACCGCACCCGGCTGCGCCGTGTGCCGGTCTTGCTCCGGCGCCACATCAAGTGGCGCCTCCGCAAGCCCACTCGGAGGTTCGGGCCGTGCCCCGTCTGGGGTTGGGACCCATCAGGGCGGGATTCGAACCGCACCCGGCTGCGCCGTGTGCCGGTCTTGCTCCGGCGCCACATCAAGTGGCGCCTCCGCAAGCCCACTCGGAGGTTCGAAGCCTCTCGCCTG
>Ga0316605_10000530_pt1 | contig 26409 bp, 23 predicted proteins | sample OWC_soil_day20_n_FD_207666 | JGI IMG/M metagenome (GOLD analysis project Ga0316605, IMG submission 207666) | Wetland soil microbial communities from Old Woman Creek delta, Ohio, United States - OWC_soil_day20_noCT | ecosystem: Environmental > Terrestrial > Soil > Wetlands | place: USA: Ohio...
CCAGGCCACCACGGGAACCGCGGCCAGCAGGGTGGCCCCCGAGAGCAGGGCCCCCGCGTCAGGCCAGCGGACCTGCCACCGGTCGGTGAGGTACCCGCCCAGGAAGGTGCCCAGGATGCCCGTCACCACCGCCAGCCCGCCGAAGGCGATGCCCGCCTGGGCGGTGCTCACCGAGAACCGCCGCTGCAAGAGGGTCGGCCCCCACATGCTCAAGCCCCCCATGGCGAAGGTGTAGGCCACGTAGCTGGCGGTGCAGGCCAGCCAGACCCGGTTGAGGAACACGTGCTTCACGCGCGCCAGGTAGGGCCGCGCCGCGTCGGCGTCCGGCAGGGTGTCCATGGCGCCCCGTTCCGGGTCTTTCTGGAACGCCATCCACAGGGCCAGGAACAGACCGGGGAGCCCCGCCACCAGGAAGGCCGCGCGCCATCCCCAGGCATCGGCCACGAGCCCGCCGAGGCCGTAGCCGAAGGCGCTGCCCACGGGAATGGCCAGGTAGAACCAGGTGAACTTCTTCGCCCGCTCCGATTCGGGGAACCCGTCCGCCAGCATGGCGGGCCCCAGGGTCGCGTACGCGGCCTCCCCCACCCCCACCAGGGAGCGGGTCACCAGCAGAGCCGGGTATGTGTGCACGAAGGCGGCGCCGAGGGTGGCGAGGCTCCACAGCACCACGCCACTGGCCACCAGCCGGGGCCGGTGGAACCGGTCCGCCAGGTAGCCGAACAGGGGCGCGGCGCACATGTAGACGACGATGAACACGAAGGTCATGCGCCCGCGCTGGGCGTCGGTCAGGTTCAATTCCCGCCCCAACGGCTCCATGACCGCCGCGACGACGTACCGATCCAGGTAGTTCACCAGGTTGATCCCGGTGAGCAGCAGGAGCAGCCGTCGCGCGGCGGTCATGTCGCGGTTCCCTCGGACCTGGACGGGCCGGGGCTACTTCTTGGGCGCGGGCTTCGCGGCGGCGGGCTTGGGCGCGGCCGGCTTGGCGCCAGCGGCCGCAGCGGCGGGAGCGCCTTCGCCGGCGTCCAGGCGCTTGGCGACCTCGGCAGTGAAGGCCTTCATCCAGACATCATCGGCCCAGGAGAGCACGTTGATGGCCTGGTCGGAGAGCACCAGCTGAAGGTTCTGCTCCTTGGCGAGCTGCTGGACGATGGGAGCCGCCATCTTGGTGATGGCCTCGCCCACCTTCTTCTCCACGCGCTGGTACTCGGCCTGGCTGTCCTCCTGCATCTTCTTCGCTTCGAATTCCAGATCCCGGTACTTCTTGGCCAGGGGTTCCTTCTTCTCGGGGTCGATGCTGGGGGAGTTCAGCTGCTGCTGGAGGGTCTGCAATTCCTGGCCCTTGGCCTGGAGCTTCTCCTGCAAGGTCTTGCCCGTGATTTCGAGTTCAGAGAAGATCGCGCCGGCCTTCTTGGAAGTGCGCACCAACTGGTTGATGCTGAAGAAGGCGAAACGGGGGGCCTCCTGGGCCGCCGCCGGGACGGCGAGGGACGCGGACAGGCAAAGAACGGCCACAGACGGTGCGATCAAGCGCATGGGAGGCTCCAGGGCGAAAGGGGCATTGTATCGCGGATCGGCATTCCGCCATGACTCAGAAGGTGGTTCCGATGGAGAACTGGAAGTCCGTCTTCCCCTCGGTGTCGAAGGGATAGGGGTTGATCTTCCGGGCCCAGATCAGGCGCAGCGGGGCCGGACTGATGGGCAGGAAGAACCGGAACTCCAGACCCGCGGACCGGACCAGGGTGGGGTTACGGAAAGCGTAGACCTGGCCGGTGGTGTAGTCCTTGTAGGCGATGGTGTCGCGGCTGAAGACCTTGGTGCCGCTGCCCCAGGCGTTGCCCGCGTCGTAGAAGGCCACCAGCCGGAACTGGTCGGCGATCTTGAACTGGTATTCGAAGTTCGCCACGAACTGCTTGTTGCCGCCCACCACCACGGCATAGCCGTTGTTGTCGAGCAGGACGGAGCCCACCTGGCCGTACCGGTAGCCGCGGATGCTGTTCTCACCGCCGGGCCGGTAGAGGTCGTAGAGGGGAAGCTCTTCGCGGCCCATGTTCTGCAGATACCCGTAGCTCATGTTCACGGCAAAGATATGGCGCTCGGCCACGTTCATGAACTTGGCGAAATCCCAGGTGGCCCGCAGGAAGGGACGGTCGCCGCCGAACTGCCAGCCGCCGTATTCCAGACCGAAGGCGACCCGGGTGCCGTTGGTGGGCTTGAACTGGTGGTTCACCGTGCTGAAGGCCAGGCTCTGGCTGAAGGTCGAGGTCAGCTGGTTCGGGATGTCGCGGAAGTAGAAGTTCCGGCCGCCCTCGATGCGGATCAGGCGGAAGCTGTAGCCCGTGGAGTAGGTGGTGAACCAGGCCCAGGGCTGCTGGGGCAGCCAGTTGCTGAGGCGGGCACCCACGGAGAGGCCCAGGCTACGGGTGTACTGCTTGTAGGCGTTGGCGATGCCGACCCGGGACGCGTCGTAGTCCGCGGATCCGTTCGAAACGGAGGTCGAGAAGGAGTAAGGCAAGTCGAAGACGAAGGGCTCCGTGAAGCCCACCGAGATGTTCTTCGAGAACTTGCCGCCGTTGTAGCTCACCGAAAGGGTTTCGCCCCCGCCGCCCAGGTTGCGGGTGGAGAAGCTCACGCCCAGGGAGAATCCGAACAGAGACCCGTAGCCGCCCTGGAAGAGCAGTTCGTTGACGCCCGACTCCTCGCCTCGGACGACGATGTCGACCTGTGGCTTGTCCTGCACCAGGTCCACCTTGGGCTCGGAGCCCTTCACGTCGAAGAAGCTCAGCTGGCTGATGCTCAGGAGCGAGTCCTTGAAGCGGTCCGTCTGGAAAAGATCGCCTTCCCGCATGAGCATGCTACGGCGGAGGACCTTGTCCTTGGTGGTGTTGTTCCCCTCGAACTCGATCTTCCGGACGGTGTACTGCTCGCCTTCGTCGAGCTTCAGGGTCGTGTCCACCTTCTTGACGCCGTTCTCCTCGCGGATCTCGAACTTCTTCTCCGCGCGGAACATGACGTAGGCCTGGTTGGAGTAGGCTTCCTTCACCTTTTCCACGGTCTGATTGACCGCGTCCAGATCGAAAGGCACCGGCTTGTCGCCGGGCTTCGGGCCTTCCAGCGAAGGCCTGATGTTGAAGAACTTCTTCAGGAAGGAATGATTGTCCCGCTTCACCTCCGCGTACTTCGCGGGGTAGAAGTTCTCGCGGAAGAGCTTGCCGCCTTCAGTCTTGAAGGTGCCCTCGAAGAACTGCTCGCCTTCCAGGATGGGGATGGTGAGGGTGGCGCGGAGGTCGTACTTGGGAGACTTCGCCTCCTTCAGCCGCTTCTCGTTCTTCTTCTTCTGCTTCTCGGTCGTCTTGTCCACGACCTCGATGAGGGGCTTGCCGATGAAGACATCCTTGTAGCCAAGCTGCCAGTAGGTCTTCTTCAGGTTCTCGAGATCCTCTTCGAGGTTCTTGTCCACCAGCAGGTCGTGGGTGGTGAGCCAGCTGAACGTCCAGTGGCGGCGGGTCTTCTTCATGGCGCTGCGAAGCTGGGCGCTCGTGAAGACCTTGTTGCCCCGGAAGGACACGGCATAGATCTTGGCCTTGCCGCCTTCCTTGACGTCGAAGACAAGTCGCGCGAGACCCGGCCCCATGGGCTCGAGGGTGATGTCCACCACAGGATTTCGGAATCCCTTCTCCCCGGCCTGCTCGACGATCATGTTCTTGATCTTGCGCGCGGCCTCCGGGTCGTAGATCGTTTCCGGATTGATGGTGAGCTTCTTCTCCTTGACCTTGTCCTTGATGTTGGTGAGGCCCACCTCGGTGCCGCCCCGGTAGTCGATCTCCTTGATCAGGGGCCGCTCGCGGATGCGGATGACGAGCTTCTTGCCGCCCTGGGCATCTTCCAGCTCGAGCTTGATGTCATCGAAGGACCCGCTGGCCCAGAGCTTCTCCATCACCGCGCTGAAATCCAGGTTCCGCAGGTCGTCGCCCACCTTCACGCCCGACTTGAAGATCACCGTTTCCGCGGTCTGCTTCTGGGCGCCGATCACCTCGATGGTGACGATGGGCTCGATCTCCTGGGCCACCAGCGGAAACGAGAACCCTGCCACCAGCGCCAGGGGCAGCAGGCCCCTGCACACCCGGGGCCGTACCCGGTTCCAAATCATGTTTTGCTGCGTCATTCAGGCGCTCCGACCAGATGGGTTTCCTGGCCAGTGGCCACGTCTCCGGAATCAGACAAGGTGGGGACAAGCTTCCCGTCCACGAGATCGAAGTTCACCAGCCCCGAAGGCACCGTCTCCTGCCCGACCATCAGCTCGGCAAGGGGATCCTCCACCTGCTTCTGGATGGCGCGCCGCAACGGGCGGGCGCCGTAGGCCCGGTCGCGGAGGGTGGTCTTCACCAGCCAGTCGCAGGCAGCATCCGTGAGGCTGACGGTCAGCTTGTGCTTCAGGAGGGTGACGTTGAGGTCCTCCACCAGCAGGCGGACGATCTTGCGCAGCTCGTCGTCGCCCAGACGGTTGAACACCACGATCTCATCGATGCGGTTGAGGAACTCGGGCGGGAAGGTACGCTTGAGGACCTTCATCGCATCGCCGGACTTGGCGTCGGGACGACCGTCCTGCTCGACGAAGCCGAGGTTCTTCTCTGCCAGCAGCTCCCGGCTGCCCACATTGGACGTCATGATGATGATGGTGTTCTTGAAGTCCACCAGGTTCCCGAAGGCGTCCGAGGCCTGACCATCGTCAAAGATCGACAGCAGGATGTTGATCAGATCGGGGTGGGCCTTCTCGATTTCGTCGAAGAGCAGCACGCAGTAGGGGTTCCGACGGATGCGATCCGTCAGCATGCCCCCCTCTTCGTACCCCACGTACCCCGGAGGGGCCCCGAGCAGCTTGGAGACCTCGTGCTTCTCCATGTATTCGGACATGTCGAAGCGGATCATCTTCTTCGCATCCCCGAAGAGGAAGGCCGCCAGGGTCTTGGCCAGCTCCGTCTTGCCCACGCCCGTGGGGCCCAGGAAGAGGAACGAGCCCATGGGGCGGTTGGGGTTCTTGAGACCGGTCCGGGCCCGGCGCACGGCCCTCGCCACGGCGCTCACGGCCTCGGGCTGGCCGATGACGCGCTCGTTGAGCTTGGGCTCCATGTTCACCAGGTTGGCCTTCTCGTCGCCCTTCAGGGCCTTCACGGGAATGCCCGTCCAGCTGGCCACCACGTCCTCGATGTCCTGCTCCTGCACTTCCGGGAACCGAGCGTAGTCCTCGTCCGTCAGCTCCGAGCGGTTCTTCTGGATCTCGTCGCGCAGCTGCAGTTCCTTCTGCCGCAACAGCACCGCCCGCTCGAAATCGCGGCTGAGGACGGCCTCGTTCATCTCGTTGATGACCCGGTGCAGCTCTTCCTCGTGAGACTGACCTTCAGGGGAGGTGCCGCCCGGCCCCACCCGCAGCTTCACCCGGGCGCCGGCCTCATCCAGCAGGTCGATGGCCTTGTCGGGGAGGAAGCGATCCGTGATGTAGCGGTTGGACAGGTAGACCGAGGCCTCCATGGTCTTCTGCGTGTAGCGCACCCGGTGGAACAACTCGTAGCGGCTGCGGATGCCCTCGATGATCCGCAGGCTCTCGGCCTCATCGGGCGGGTTCACCGTCACAGGCTGGAAGCGCCGCACCAGGCTGCGGTCCTTGTCGATGTACTTGGCGTATTCCTTGTGGGTGGTGGCGCCGATGCACTGGATTTCGCCGCGGCTCAGCGCGGGCTTCAGGATGTTGGCGGCGTCCAGGCTGCCCTCGGCGGCGCCGGTGCCGATGAGGGAGTGGATCTCGTCGATGAAGAGCACCACGGAGGTGTCCTTGCTCGCCTCCGCGATGATGGATTTGAGTCGCTCCTCGAACTGGCCGCGGTACTTGGTGCCGGCCACCACGAGGCTGAGGTCCAGGGCGTAGATGCGCTTGTCGGCCAGGCTGGGGGGCACGATGCCCTCATGAATCTTCTGGGCCAAGCCCTCCACGATGGCCGTCTTGCCCACGCCCGCCTCGCCCAGGAGGATCGGGTTGTTCTTCCGGCGGCGGCTCAGGATCTGGACGATGCGCTCGACCTCGGCGTCCCGGCCGATGAGGTTGTCGAAGATGCCCCGCTCGGCCATCTCGGAGAGATTGCGCGCGAACTCCGAGAGGAGCGGATGCTCCTTCTTCTTCTTCGCGATCTTCTCCTCCTTGGTGCTCTCCAGCAGGATCTCCTTGGCGGCGATGAGGTCGGCTCCTGCCTCCTTCAGCAGGCGCCCGGCCAGGCAGCCCTCCTCGCGCAGCATGCCCAGGAGGAGGTGCTCGGCGCCCACGTGCTTGTGGTTCAGCTTGGCGCTCTCCGCCGTGGCGTGCTGGAGGATGCGCTTGACCTCGTCCTCCATGGGAATGTCGATGCTGGTGCTGCTGGGGGTGATCTTCCGGTCCTTGGGGGTCAGGGCCGCCACCAGGCGCTCCCGGAGGGCGCTCACCTGGACGCCCATGCGTTCCAGGAGCTGGGTGCTGGTTTTCTCCGATTCCCTCAGCAGTCCCAGAAGCAGATGTCCGCTCTGGATGCTTTCAGAACCGAACTGGCTCGCCTCGTAGCGGGCGAAGAACATCACACGTCGGGCTTTTTCGGTGAACTTTTCGAACACGGGACACCCTTCCGGGTCAGGGATGGCGCCGGGACCGGGATGGTTCCGGAGCGGGCTAACAGGGTAGCGCCTTCCTGCAACCTTGTCCTGATCCGGTCGGGACAGAACCGGGGCCGGACGGTATCCTGGAAGGCTGGGAGGGCGACATGAGCCTGGTCAGGACCAATCTGGCGATCCTCGGCCTTCAGTGGGGCGACGAGGGGAAGGGCAAGGTCGTGGACCTGCTCAGCCCGCATTTCCGCCAGGTCGTGCGGTTCCAGGGGGGCAACAACGCCGGGCACACCGTCGTGGTGGACGGCCAGAGCATCGCCCTGCACCAGGTGCCCAGTGGGGCCCTGCACCCGGGCTGTTTCCTGGTGGTGGGCAACGGGGTGGTGCTGAACCTCGAGGTCTTCCAGCAGGAGCTGGACCGCCTCAAGGCCCGGGGCTTCGACCTCACCGGCCGCCTCCTGCTCTCCGAAAAGGCCCACATCATCCTCCCCCACCACATCGCCCTCGATCAGTGGCGCGAAGTGAGGGCCGACAAGGTGGGCGCCAAGATCGGCACCACCGGCCGCGGCATCGGCCCCGCCTACGAGATGAAGGCCGCCCGCATGGGCGTGCGCCTGGGCGACCTGCTCCACCCCGAGACCCTGGCCGAGCGCATCCGCCCCGGCTACGAGGAGGTGCGCATCCGCCTCGGCGCCGCCGCCGACCTCCCCGCCCTGGACGCCATCGTGGACGGCCTGCGGCGCACGGCCGAGCCCTTCCTGACCTTCATCGGGGACGCCCAGGGTCACCTGATCGACGCCTGGGAGCGTGGTGACAGCATCCTCTTCGAGGGCGCCCAGGCCACCCTCCTCGACATCGACCACGGCACCTACCCCTTTGTCACCTCCAGCAACTGCAGCCTGGGCGGGCTCTTCACGGGCACCGGCCTGCCGCCCAAGGCCCTCGACAAGATCCTGGGCATCGGCAAGGCCTACACCACCCGCGTGGGCGCCGGACCCTTCCCCGCCGAGTTGCTGGACGCCACCGGTGACCGGCTGCGCGAGGTGGGCCGCGAGTTCGGCACCACCACGGGGCGCCCCCGGCGCTGCGGCTGGTTCGACGCCCCCATCACGGCCCACGCCTGCCGCACCAACGGGGTGGACGGCCTGGCCATCATGAAGCTCGACGTCCTCGACGGCATGGGCGAGGTGGGCCTCATCGTGGGCTACCGCACCGGCGAGGGTACCCTCACCACCAAGCTGCCCAGCTGCGCCGCCGACTGGGCGGGCCTCCAGCCTGAAGTGAAGCGGTTCAAGGGCTGGGACAGCACCCGAGGCATCACCGACCACCGGAAGCTCCCCGCCCAGGCCCAGGCCTACCTGGAGGCGCTCGCCGAGAGCGTCGAGGTGCCCATTGCCTACCTCAGCACCGGTCCCGACCGGGCCGAAGGCTGCGTCTACCCAGGCACCTTCCTGGAACCCCTCCTGGGCTCTGTCCCGGCGGCCCGGTAGCCCGGTTCGACCAGCGCCAAGCGGGCCTCCCCGCCGTGCCGCCCGCGGGTCCACCAGGCTCCGAGGTTGACCCGGCGCCCGTTCACAGGCAAACTGGTCGTCCTGCCCAACCAGGCATCGCACGCTCGCGTGCACCGCGCGCTCGAGGGTTCGCGGACCTGGATCCACCGGCAAGGGCCCTTAGCTCAGCGGTAGAGCAGCGGCCTTTTAAGCCGTTGGCCGCGGGTTCAAATCCCGCAGGGCCCACCAAGTTCCACCCCATGGGGCTATCGTCTAGGGGTCAGGACACCGCCCTTTCACGGCGGTAACACGGGTTCAAATCCCGTTAGCCCTACCAGATACGCGCCTGACTACGGTCAGGCGCTTTTTTTGTTAATGCTCGAGTTATTTCAATAGATGCCATTGCCCAATGATTCCAATCTTTTGGACAAGCAGACGCGCTCTTCACCAACTTTCTGATTTTCCTAGTGCCATCCGAGTGTAGCTCCGTGAGGTCAGATTTCTCGAGTTCTCTACCCCCATTGGGGCATGCAAAGTGGCTCCGGTGTTACCGATCAGCCGCTCTCGGCCCGATTTGATCTCGGTTGAAGCCGGCTATTCCAAGACCAAATTCGGCGGTAACACGACTGGTATTTAAACGATTTACATCTCGCCCCAAAATGTGCCCAAAAACAGAGAACGCGAACTGGGCCTTCCCTGGGGTCTCTGGATCGCATTTGAGGGCTAAGGTCGCGAAATCTTCTTCTCAAAATATTCTCGGTGTTCCCACGTCTTCAGGAGTAGAAGGAGGGAACCCTGGAAACCATCTGGATGTCCGAGCGCGAACGTGAGATCACGGCCATCGTCGCCCGCGAGCAGGGGAAACTGAAGAACTTCATCCGAAAGTGGGTGGCCGATGAGTCAGATGTCGAGGACATTCTGCAGGATGTCTTCTTCGAGCTGGTCGAGGCCCAGAACCTGATGACCCCCCTCAGACAAGCTGGCGCCTGGATGTACCGGGTCGCGCGGAATCGGATGACAGACCTCTTCCGTAAAAAACGTGCCGAGGCTTTGAGGAACGCCCCGTTCATAGAAGGCCTGGATGCTGAATCCACTTCATGGGAGGCATGGCTCCCCTCCCGCGAGGAAGGCCCGGACGCAGCCTATGCCCGAAGGATTCTGCTTGAGGAACTCGATGCTGCCTTGGAGCAATTGCCACCGGAACAACGCGAGGTCTTTATCGCCCACGAGCTCGAGGGCCGCAGCTTCAATGATCTCTCTAAGGAGACTGGGATCCCTCTCAACACTCTTCTTTCCCGAAAGCACTATGCAGTCCTTCACCTCCGCAAACGTCTGAAGGCCATTTATGAGGAGTACGCGCATGTTTGATCGAACGAAGTCGAAATCCTGGTACGTACGGCGTGTAATAGGATTCGTCCTTCTGGGGATCCTTGCCGTTTCCATTCTTGGATTCGTGGTGATGTCCCTCTGGAACTGGCTGCTGCCGGCCATATTCGGCATAAAGACCATTTCCTACTGGCAAGCCATGGGTCTATTCGTCCTCTCGCAGATTCTCCTGGGGGGCCTCCATCGCCGTCATCGAACCCATCCCCATCACCAGCGGCGAATGCTCGAGCGCTGGGCTCAGATGACCCCAGAGGAGCGAGAGAAGTTCCGACAAGGAATCCGTGGCCACTTTTGCGGACATCACGGTCCCGAGCAGGCTTGATTCGGCCCACGCGCCCGTCAACCTCACCGCCCTTGGAGGAGGTAGAAGTTAACTGACAACCCACCCGTGAGGTCGTCCGGATCCTTCAACTCCTTCTAGATAGACATCGCCACCAGGAAGGATGCGAAATCGGGTTACCTAGCTCTAAAAGCGAAACAAAGCTAACAGACAACTTGTGAAATTGGCACCACGGTAACCTGGCTTCACATCAGGTCTATCTACCAGATAAGCGCCTGACTACGGTCAGGCGCTTTTTTTGTTACTGCTTGAGTTATTTCAACGGATGCTATTGTCCAATAATCCCAACCTTTTGGACAAACAAGCGCGCTCCTCGCTTTCTTTCAGAAATTCCTAGTGCCCTCTGAGAGGGCCGGCCTGAGCCTGGAGCTCTCTGGTTCTTGCCCCCCGTTGGGGCACGAAGAGTGGCTCTAGTGTTACCGATGGGCCTCTCTCGGCCCGGATTGATCTTGGCCACAGGCGACCAGTTTGGGGTCGCCATGAGCGTTAACACGCTTTGTATTTATTCGACTTTTATCTCGCCCCAAAATGCCCCCAGGAACAGAGAACCCGATCTGTGCATACCGCCGATCTCTTGAAAGATGCATGAGAGCACAGTCTCGTGGCCAATTGGCGGAACCCGAAGCTTGAAGTGCTGATAGGGGAACCAAGCTGGAGAGGGAAAGTGGCCGAACCAGTCGGCGACCAAGTCCCAGAATCAAGTAAGGTAATATTTTCCCAATTTTACCACTTGATTTGTCCACTCTTTATCTACACTTGTAATTAATCAACACAAGTTCGGAGTCGAGGATGGATACAGCGCCTCGTCCAATGGGTCCTGCCGCCCCGTCCAGGGCGATGATGCGGGCCTGCTTCCGACCCTCGCCCGAACCCGGTGCAGTCCTGCCCGCAACAGCGGGTTCCCCGCTCTTGCCCTTCCTATCGGAGCCGCCCCATGCCTGAAGAACCGAAGCTTCCCACCTTCTCCAGCGCCCTGGGCCAGACCCAGGAAGATGAGCTGAAACCCGCGGCTGCTCCGCCGCCCCTGGAGGAAGGCATCGGCCTCTGCCTTTCGGGCGGCGGCTTCCGGGCCACCCTCTTCCACCTCGGGGTGCTGCTGCGCCTGAACGAGCTGGGTTTGCTGCGGGACCGTATTGCCTGCATCTCCAGCGTGTCCGGCGGCTCCATCACGGCAGGCTACTTGGGGCTGAAATGGAAGGAGCTGGTTTGGGACGAGAACGGGATGGACCCGGACTTCTACGGCAAGGTGGTCGATCCCGTGCGCCGGTTCTGCTACCAGAATGTGGACGTAAAGGCGGTGGTCGAAGGTGGACTGCTGCCGATCCGGGATGCATCGGACGTGGTGATCGCCGCCTACCGAGATCACCTGTTCGAAGGCCGGACCCTCCAGGACTTGCCGGATCGGCCACGCTTCGTGATCAATGCCACCAATGTCCAGTCCGGCGCGCTGTGGCGCTTCACCAAGCACTTCATGGGGGATTGGCGGGTGGGCACGATTCCCCAACCCACGGTGCCGATGGCGGTGGCGGTGGCGGCCTCCTCCGCCTTTCCGCCCTTCCTGTCACCCCTGGAAATGAAGCTCAATCCCGCATCCTTCACTCCTGGCAGCGGCCACGACCTGCAGCGTCCTCCATTCACCGAGAAGGTGGTGCTGAGCGACGGCGGAGTCTACGACAACCTTGGGATGGAGCCGGTCCTGAAACACCACAAGACGCTCCTGGTGAGCGACGCGGGCCAGAAGATCGGAGACGAGGAACACTCGCACGGTGACTGGGGCCAGCACACTGTCCGGATCCTCGGCGTGGTAGACAACCAGGTGCGCTCGCTGCGCAAGCGGATGCTGGTCGGCAGCTTCGTCGCCAAGGAAAGGACCGGGGCCTACTGGTCTATCCGCGGCGACATCGCCGACTACCCCGCGCCAAAGGCCCTGGCCTGTCCCATAGTCCGCACTCAAGCCCTGGCGGCCATCGCCACGCGCCTGAAGCGGATCGAGACCGACGACCAGGAGCGGCTCATCAATTGGGGCTACGCGCTGGCTGACGCCGCTATCCGCACCTGGATTCCGGACCTTCGTTCGGCTTCGCCCCCGCCGCGATTCATCCATCCGATCGGCGTCTGAACAGCGGAGGACTGCGATGGTCAGGAACATCCAGCTTCACGGTCTGGCAGCCCTGGGCGCCATGGAATTCAGCCTCAGCGTCCCCCCCGACGAGCAGCGGAAGGCCGGCCTGTCGGTGCGCGAAAGCCTCTCCAAGGCCATCGACAAAGGGGTGGTGCGCTGCCTGCTCACCCCCGAGAAGATGTCCGCCACACCCGATCTGAACCTGGACCTAGCCGACCTGGAGCAAGCCTGGGGGGAGTTGGTCGAGGAGGAGATCCATTCCCGTCCCCGCTCGAAAGGCCTTTCCTTGGGCCTGGAGCTGGCTGGTCCCCGCGGTACGCCCACCCTGGCCCCGGCCCTGGCCGAGGACCTCGCCTTGGCGCTGTCCGCCGACGAAGGAGTGGAATCGGTGTTCTTCAGCGATGGCGGGCTGCCCAAGGACGGGCCTTGGCATTGGCCTTTGCGGATCGGGTTCCTAGACGATCCGGCGTCGCGCGATCTGTGCTCAGTAACCGCGGGCAGCTACGCCCACCAGGACTTGATCGAAGTCCGATCGATCCATCCCTGGCCTAAGGAATGCGACCTGATCCTGACCCCGGGGCTGCCCGATGAGGGTAACCTCGAAGCACTTGGTGGCGCCCCGGCGGGGATGCTGCTCGTAATCGTGGAATCCTCCGAGCCGCTGCCTGCGCTCGCGCGGCTGATGCGCCTCAGGGAGCAGCTGCCCCGCCCCGCCATTGCGGCGCTGCGGGCGGTCCAGGGGCTCGGGCAGTCCTTCTCCACCCTGCTCGACGAACTGTCCCACAACCGGAGGCTCGACGAGGCGTTGGGCGCCGCCGCCGGAAGCCCGGAGAACCTCCTCCTGATCGCCCAGCCGGAGTGGCTTTCCTCCGCCTCAATCACTGGCTTCCTCGAGCAGGTCGACTTGGCGGTGGAGGAAGGCAGGGGGCTAGGGGAGCTTTCCCCCGAACTGCTGCGCCACGGCGGGTACCTGCTCACGAAGATGCGCGAGCGGATCGCCTCCCTGGGCTTCTTCAGCGAGGGAGGTGGGGCGAGGGAGGTGGCGACCCACATGGACCAGGTCCGGCGACAGCCGATGGCCCCCCCGATCGCCCGGCCGAAGCTCTCCAAGGCCAAGAAGCCAACCCCCAAGATGGCCCCACCTCCACCCCCGTCGCCAGGGGCGAGCCCGGCTCCGACGGCGCCCGCGGCTAAGGCCGCTCAAGCCGTGGCCGTGCCCCGTCGCCTCCAGCACCAGGTTTTCGAAGTCAATAGGGCCAAGCGGGCCCGGCGTCGCCATAGCTTCCGGGCTGGACGGGCCCATGAGATCCGGATCCGCATCGGACCCGGAGGGGAGGACTGGGCCGACTCCCAGGCTGATTTCCCTTACGAAAGCCTGCCGCCGGCCCAGAAGCACGAACTCGAAGTGGTGCTCCGCCCGCAATGGCCAGGTGCCGAGGCGCAGAAGGCTCCGCTGACCTTGTGGCCCGAAGGCCCAAGCACGGTCGCCTCCTTCGCCGTCGACATCCCAGCAGAGGCGACGCAGGTGGAACTCCTGGTCCAGGTTCTGCACAAGGGCCGCCACCTTCAGGCCGGCAGCCTGCGGGGCAAGGTGACGACAAAGACGGATGCCTCCGACCCGGCTTCGACGATCTGCTTCGTGATCAGCCCCCAGGCCCAGACCGACCTGGCCCATCAGCGCGAGGCCGACATTACCCTCACCTGCGATGCGGACGAGATCTGCATGACCTTGCAAGGACGGGATGTGCCGCCGCGTCGGCTGCCCAACCTCCAGGATTGGGTCAGGAGGGTGCAGGGCATCCTTTCCGACGCGGCCCGGGAGGTGGCCTGCCTCGAGAGCGGCTTGGCCAATGCGGAGGGGCTCCAGCATCTGCGCAACCTGGCCTCGCGGGGAGCCTTCCTCAAAGGCGAGCTGTTCAGGGGCTTCGGGTCGCTCCCCGCCGCCTCACGGGTCGAGGTCATCAGCCAATGCTCGGCGGAATCCATCCCGATCGAGTTCCTTTACGATTTCGAGAGGCCCGACGAGGACGCCGTCCTGTGCGAGAGGTTCCTCGATCCTGGTTTGGACCGTCCCTGCCCGGACTGCGCGTTCCAGAATGATGCCACCCGGGTCTGTCCGTTCGGATTCTGGGGGCTGAACCGAGAGATCGGCCGACAGCTGATCGACCTCTCCCGTGCCGATCCCGGATCCATCCGTGCACCCGAGCCCAGCGGCGACCGCCCCAGCCTTCCACCGCTGAAGTCCCTGCAGATGGCCGCAAGCATCAAGGTGAATGAAGACGTCCCAGGCTTGGTGGAGAAGACCTACCAGGCGATCAGGACCAGGCTGGGGGATCCAGTGCGGCTGGTGGACAGCTGGGAGGCATGGCGGCAATGGATCCGCGATTCGCATCCCTGCATCCTGCTGCTGCTGCCTCACAACGAGGATGCCGAAGCCGGCCCCTGCCTGGAGATCGGGAACAAGGACTTGCGGCTGCTCGACGACATCGACGAGGATTGCGTGGCCTCACCCGGCAGCGGTGTAGTTCCAGTGGTGCTGCTGCTGGGCTGCGACACGGCCGCTGCAGGCATCGGCTTCGAGGATTTCATCAGCCAGTTCCGGACCAAGGGCGCGGGCATGGTGGTCGGGACCACGACCAAGGCTCTGGGCCGCCAGGTGGCGCCCGCAGCCCAGGAGTTCATCAACCAACTCTGTAATCCCGACAAGGTTGGAACCACCTTCGCCGAACTGATGCGCCTCGCCCGGACGAAGCTGCTCCGGGAAGGCAACCTGCTATCCCTGGGCCTGGTGGCTTACGGCGACGCCGATTGGCGGATCGCGTGAAGGAGGAATCATGTTGAAGGTCGAACTGCTTCCCGCGGCCCACGGCGACGCGATCCTGGTCCAATACGGGGCTAAGACTTCCCCCCGCCAGATCCTAGTCGATGGCGGTCCTCATTCCACCTACCCGGCCCTGCGGGAGCGCATCCTCGCCTTGCCCGCCGCCAAGCGCCGCTTCGAACTGGTGATCGTGTCCCATGTGGACACCGACCACATCGACGGAATCCTCTGCCTGCTCCAGGACGAAGAACTCGGCGTGAAGATCGGGGACCTTTGGTTCAACGGCCAGCGCCACCTGGCGCCCCGGGCACAGTTGGGCGGTCTCCAGGGCGAGTTCATGGAAGTCCTGATCGAGGATCGGGAGCTGCCGTGGAACCGGAAGTTCCATGGAAAGGCCGTGGTGATACCACCCTCCGGAGATCTTCCCACGGTCAAACTGCCTGGAGGGGCGACGGTCACCCTGCTTTCCCCCACAGACAAGCAGCTGAAGAAACTCGAAAATGAATGGATCAACGCGGTGAAGGCCGCCGGCTTCGTCCCCGGAAACCGGGATTCGGCGCGGAAACAGCTCGCCCGGCGCAAGGAATACGCGCCCTCGGCCGCCACCCTTGGCGGCCAAGTTGACGCATCGGCCGCGAACGGATCGAGCATCGCGGTGCTGTTCGAGTTCAAGGACAAGGCCCTGCTGCTGGCGGCCGACGCCTTCGCCGAGGTATTGGAGGAGAGCCTGGCCAGATTGGCGAAGAAACGTGGGCAGGAGGCGATTGCGGTGGACGCCTTCAAACTGGCGCACCATGGGAGTTTCAGCAATATCTCTCCCCGCCTGCTCAGGCTCGCGCCGGCCACACACTACCTGGTCTCCACCAACGGCGACAAATTCCACCACCCGGATCCGCCTGCCATCCAGCTCTTGCTGAAGGAGCGCAAGGGAAGCCAACCCCATCTCGTGTTCAACTACGAGAGCCCTTCCACCCAGCCATGGAAGGATCCTAGCGGTCAGGAATCCCACAAGTACAGTTCATCCTTCGATGGCGAGTTGCAGCTCGCGACCTGACACCTCCACCGTCACCCAGCCGGAGGGTGAGGTCATACGATGAAGCGGCCGGGGGCCATCCCCCGGGCCTTCTACCCGCGAAGCGCTCCTCGGTCCAGCCCTGGACCTTAGGAAGCAGGTATCTTCCGGCGGCCCGAGCGGAGGAAGTGCGGGTGCGTTCTAAGCTCCGGGTGGAGCGGCAATGCACCTTCTGGAGGACCGCCAAGTAGGCCATTTCGCCCTTCGTGAGCCCGGGGACCTGGGGTTCAGCGGGCCCCATGGCTATCCGCCCCAAACGAATCGCAGGGATGTCGATTCGGAACCCCTGCGCGACCTATTCCGGCTTCTGAAGGTGGCAGGGGACTCAATCGGGAGCTATATAGAATCTCCGGATTGATACTACCTGTGGACGACCGAGGAGGATTCGAATCCGTGTTACTCCAAAACCCAGAGAAGATGTTTATAAACAACAATTATGTAAGCAGGTAACCGCAAATCGAATCCCGAGTCTTGCTACCAGATGAACGCCCGACCAACAGTCGGGCGTTTGTGTTACTGGGGACAGATTCGATTTTTCGTCCTACATCAGGCCCTCATATCAACACCTAAGAACCACGAGCAATCTCCCCATTCGCTCACCTCGACACACCAGAGAATCAAGGTGAGTGGCTGGATTGGCCGAGTTCTCCGGTTCTCGACCTCGTTTGGGGCGCAAGAACAGGGCTGCGTGTTACCACGACCGCACTCTCTGCCCGAATCGCTCTCGGATCGGGCGCTACCCCACCACCAACCAAACAGGCCTCTTCAAGGCCAGTGCCTTAGCTGCCCGGTTCTTTAACTGGCTAGGGCGGATCGCCTCCGTGACGCTCCCTGCCTCCACCAACAGCACCAGGTCAGGATCAGCAGACAGGGGAAGTTGAATGCTCTGCCAAATCCCTTCTGAAACCCCTTCCAACATGGAGGGAACCGTGAACCGACTCTCACCAAGGAGAGACTCCGGGGAGGTGTTCAGCACCGCTGCCAGAGCGATGAGAGAGATGCCGTTGGGCACCGCAGTCTCGCGCTCCCAGGCACTCACTGTGGCCTTCTGAACTCTGAGTCGCTGGGCCAGATCTGATTGAGTCCAACCCCAAGCCTTCCGGATGGCAGCGACCCGCTGGCCAAGGCTGGCAGCCTGATGAATGGGCTCCCCGACGCGATACGGCCCCTTACGGGTCACGGCTGGGATCCTGGCGCGAAAAAACAATTAATTTGATTTTTGCTCCACCGGCTCCCCTCGCTCCGAGTCCAGGAGCGAGAGCACAGGCGGTGCGCCATAAACGCCATGGTAAGCGAACCCATGGTTCCGAGGAATGAATGCTTGGCCTGCCCTCATCCCTAGAGCTGACGATTGGCTCTTGTGGGGAGTCGTCAGGAGTGCTACAAAGTCAAATAATTTTCTTTTTATCGAAGGTTTTCCATCTATCTGGCCCATTGGAATCTTGGCGGAGGCTGCATGCCCAGTGTTTTGGAGGCGGCAAAGCTGGTGCTCGAGGAAACGAACCGGCCCTTACCTGTGCGCGAACTCACCTCGGCAATGCTCTCAAAGGGCTACTGGCAAACCCAGGGGTTGACGCCAGAGGCGACCGTCCAGGCACGGCTTGCAACCGACATTAAGAATCGAGGGGATGCCTCCAGCTTTGTTCGCACCGCCCCTGGGACATTTGCCCTGAAGGGAGTGTCGATGGGCCTCCCTCAACTGGAGGGCGGCCAGAGCCCTTCCCTCTTCGAAGAAGAAGAGCTCGATCCAGCTGCCAACACCGACACCATGAGCTTCACGGATGCCGCCATCGAAGTGCTCCAGGAATTCGCTCCATCAAGGCCAATGCATTACCGGGACATTACCCGTATCGTCCTGGATCGAAAGTTGGTGAGCACCCGAGGGAAGACGCCTGAAGCCACCATGTATGCGCAGATCCTCACAGAAATCGACCGGTACAAACACCGAGGCCTCCAACCGCGGTTCCAGAAACTGGGCCAGGGAATGGTTGCCTTGACCGGGGACGGTGCCCACGTGGAAATGCCGCCCACTTGGTCTACCGAGGATGAGGCCCTTCTACAGAGGATAAAGGATATTCAGGCGGATCAATTTGAGCGCCTGGTAGCCAAACTTCTCACTCAGATGTACGACGGAGCTGATATCCAAGCCACCCCACTCACCAAGGATGCGGGTGTGGACGCGCGAGGATCCATCCTACTCAAAGGGAGCATTAGCCTCGAGTTGGTTGCGCAGGCAAAGAAATTCAGCAATCAGAACGTTCGACGCCCAGATATCCAATGTTTCCGAGGGAGCATGGGGACCCAATCATTGGGGGTTTTCATCACGACTCATGGCTATAGCCGAGGGGCGGTAGAAGAAGCGGCCCGTAGCAGTGCCGTACACCCCATAGGCTTGATCAACGGCAAGGCATTGATCGGCCTCATGAAGGAGCACCAATTGGGCCTCGATAGCCAGGGCGAACCAATCTTGCTCAACGAGTAAATACAAGGCGACATCATGAGCAATCAGCTCCTGGTTCGCCAGGGGCGCCTACTGATGGCCCCCCCATGAGGAAGGTCCGCCAGGTGCTGCGCTGAACCCGCCAAAGCGGTACCCGAGCGATTCTCAACAAGGTATGAAAGTTCACCCGGCTGGCTTCCGCCTTGGACAGAAGGACTGCCTCCTGAATGTCCGGCGCCAGGTAAACCAGAGCATGAATCTGGACCAGGCGCTGAGGACTAATCCCTAGCCGTTCCGCCAGAATCCCTAGGGATCCAGCCCCGCAGGTCTCAAGGGTCTGGTCAAGGACGTGGGCTCTCGCCAGGCACAGGGCCAAGGGCGTGGGTGGGCCGATTGGCCCACCCTCCACTCCGGGTTGTTGGAATCCCACCTCAAGCCCGCGCCGAACCCGCATGAACGGCACCTGCACGGTTAACTCGTCCAGCTTCATGCCGAGATCTCTGCTTCGGCGAGATCGAGGCGCTCCAGGTCCCGCAGCCGAATGCGCAAGGTTCCCTCGGCTTCCTCGACGACCACTTCATCCACCAGTAGCCGGATGAGCCGTTGGCGATTCCTAAGGTTCAGCGCCGTCCAGATCTCCCCGAACCCTGGAAAGGCGCTGGGTAACCAACCCAGCCCCCGGACAAGATACCGGTCCAATGCGGCCCGCCTGGCTCGATTTTCGAAAGCGGCCTTGAGCTGCTCCACCACGAAGGTTTCGATGGCCTCTGCCGGGAGCTGCTTCATGGGACAGATCTTCTTGCCCCACTTATCCCGGGTGGTGCACCGGTAGTACCGGAACACCCGCCCATCCCGACGGGTGGAGGCACTGGTCATGAGCCCTCGGCAGGCCCCACAACGCAGGGTCCCCCTAACTAGGTAGTCCGGGTTCAGGATGAGCGCCCCTGGTTGGTGGTGCCTCGGCTTCATGAGGCGCTGAGCCTGGTCGAAGACCTCCCGCTTGATCAGGGCTGGATGCTCCGCCACCACGAACTCACCGAGGCACGAGATCTCTCCCACGTAGAGCCGATTCCTCAGGATCCGAAGCACGTGGTCCTTGTTCCAAGGGTGAGGCCGGGGTTTTTGAATGGCCCGCATGGGAACGTCTGCCTCATTGAGGCGCTGACTGATCTCAAGCGCGCTCTTGCCCTCCAGATACCACTGAAAGACCTGGGCCACCCAGGGGGCCTCCGATTCGACCACCACGAGCCTGCCCTTTTCGGACATATAGCCCAGGGAGGTGATCCCTCCCGTCCATTTGCCCTTTCGCCGAGCCCCAGCCACCTTGTCCCGGATGCGGTCGGCGATCATCTCCCGCTCGAATTCCGCAAAGCTCATCAGCATGTTGAGCGTGAGCCTACCCACTGGGTCTGCCGTCGAGAAGTTCTGGGTGATGCTGACGAAGGCCACTCGGTGCCGATTGAAGTGTTCCATCACCCGGGCGAAATCAACCAGGGACCGGGAGAGCCGGTCCACCTTGTAGATCACCACCACATCAATGAGCCCCCGGCGAACGTGATCCAGGAGCTTCTGAAACCCTGGCCGTTCGATGTTGGCGCCCGTGAAACCCCCGTCGTCGTAGGCCTCTTCAAGCGCGACCCAACCCCGGCTGGCCTGGCTCCGGATGTAGTCCAGACAGGCTTCTCGCTGGGCATCGAGAGAATTGAAATCCTTCTCCAGGCCAGCAGCTGTGGATTTACGGGTATAGACCGCACACCGGACCGCGGAGGGCTGACCCAGATCAGGAGTGACGGCCATCGCCCCCTCCCCTCCCGATCAGCCCGAAGAACAAGAATCCGTTCCAGGGTGTGCCGGTGATCTCCTTGGCGATGGCCGAGAGGCTGCGGTAGGACCGTCCCCGATAGACGAACTCACTTTCGAGCACCTGGACTTCATGACTGAAACCCTTGAATTCCCGTGAGACCAAGCTTCCGGCCATGGGTAGCCGGGGATCCCTGCCCTGCAACGACGAGGACGTGCCGCGAGCCGGTGTCAAAGGCGGTCTCCGCTCGACCCGCGGAGCCTCTGTGGCTGCCTCAGTGGAGGACAGTTCCTCGATGCGAGCCTTTGCCGCCATCGACAGACCGCCCTCCATCTGCTCCTGGACCCTGAAGGCGATCTTCTTCCGCAGGTAGGGAAGGTTCTTGGATCGGGCCTCCTCGCCATACACCTCCAGATAGCGAACCCTGAGCTCTGCCAGTCCGAGTTCCTGAAGTGTCCCGATATCCTTCGCCAGAGACCGCATCACAGCCGCTTCCCGGGATAGGGCTTCGCCTGAGTTCTTGAGTACCATGCAACACCTCCTGAAAGCCCCGTCTCTCGGGGTGTTGTATGTGCGCTCTGTAACAGCCAACCTTCAAGTGGATTCTCGATACGAATTAGAAAACACGTACTTATGCGATGTGCCGCAACCAATCGAAACACCTTGCAGGAGTTCAGGCTGGTCTGATGCGTCAGGAAATGGTCAGGAAAAGGACTCGCTGGCGGAGCCCCTGTGGTTCCCCAGCACCCGAACGGTGGGCAGGCGTGCCGGCCCGCGCGGGCAGTTCCGGAGAATCGGAATCCTTCCCTTCCAGGGCGAGGCGACGAGGCTGGAGGACCACATCAAGGGGAAGCCCCAGCAGGGGATCCGGGCGCTTGTGGCGGATGGGATCTGGAAGGTCCAGCGGTGGGAGGAGCTGAGCCGCAAGACGGGCAAGGTGCTGAAATTCAGCGTGGTCCTGCCCATGGGCCGGTATGCATGGCGCCCCATCGCGGCCCAGGTGTGGGCGGCAATGGGCCTTGACCAGGGCGGGTGGGCCCTGGCCCGCCGCGCAGCCTTCCAGAGGCACGCAGAGGCCTCCACTGACCCTCTGGCGAAGCGGGACAGCATGCAGAGCATTCGAGCCGCCCTGGATGACCGCCAGCGTCGCGCCCTGATGGCAGCGGAGCTATGGAGCGTCTACCTGCCAGCCATGCAATCCGATCCCGGCGCCGTCTGGAGCGACGCGACCCAAGCCATCCGATGCCGAGCCCTTGAGCTGGAGCGGCCGGGCCTCCTGGAAGTTGAATCCCCAACCACGCGCCAACTCCGGCGCGATCTTGAATCTTCCTACTGAGGAGCCCCATGCACATCGAAAAGCAGGCCTACCGCTACTCGGACGCAGCGATCGTCATGGGTGTCAGCCCCCGCACCATCCGCCGCTGGGTAGGCCTGGGCTTGCTACCCGTGGTCCGAGTGACTCAGCGGACGATCTACGTCTGCCGGAACGCAGTTGAGGCCATGATGCGATCACCACTGCCCTGGAGTGAGACTGATTCCAAGGTGCTATTTGCTCATAAGCGAAGCTAGATTAACCGTTCAGAAGCAATTAACCACCGTTCGGGGTATTCCTTTGCGAATCTCGAATAGTTGCGTCAGATTGCGATGAGGGTCATCTTTGAATATACAAACTCAGCATAATGAGGCGCGTCCGATTTCCCGCAAGGCCTAGTTAGCTTCCTCATAAGGCCCGCTATGACCATTGCAGATACATTTATCATCCTGGCTACTCTTGCCGGTCCCGTGATCGCGGTACAGATAACCCGCCGTCTGGATGAACGGCGCGAAGAGCGAGGCCGGAAGCTTCAGATATTCAAAACGCTCATGGCAACCAGGGCATATACCTTGTCTTCGGCCCATGTCGAGGCCTTGAATCGGATTGATCTCGAATTCTCAGCAGGAAGGAATGATGAAAAGAAGGTCATAGAAGTCTGGCGCCAATATCTTGATTTACTCGGCGACAGGTCTTTAACCTCCGAGCAATGGGGCATCAAACGAGTTGATCTCCTCGTCGACCTTCTCCAATCAATGGGAAAAGCGCTTGGTTATGATTTCGATAAAATACAAATCAAGAATGCCACCTATTCACCAATGGCTCACGGTCGCATCGAGGAAGACGTAGAGGCGATTCGTCAATCCACTCTAGAAGTCCTAGACGGCAAGAGAGCCATTCAAATGTACGTGACCAACTTCCCTCCCCCTCCTGAAGCAGCTTTACCTACAACTTGTGCACAGGAATCTAGCTAGCCTTTCGCGAAACTCTGCCACCGACTGCTCTCCCTTCGCACTCTCGCAACTCTCTACTTCCTCAGCTCCGCTCAGCGCCTCGGTGTAGGCGGGGCCGAATTCCTTCCATTGTTCGGCCTCCTCGGGGGATTTTCATGCTCTTCAAAGTCATTGATATTGCCAGCGGCGGTGGAAGGCGACTGTCGATGCGATGCCCTGGGTGTCGCCAACTAGGAACATTTGAGCCAATTACAAACATACCCGATCTCTTTGTTCGACCAGGCAACTGGTTCGTCCAACGTGTTTGCCCAAATACTGCATGTCTAGCACATGTATTCGCTGTCCATAACAATTCTGGAACAGTACTCGTATCTTACCCCCCCCAAATCATTGATTTCGATACTAAAAATATTCCAGCACCAATCATAAAAACTTTCAATGAAGCTCTTACATGCCACGCGAATGGCCTTCACGTTGCTACCGCGCTTATGATCCGCCGAACATTAGAGGAGCTTTGTGATAACAAGGGGGCAAAGGGAACAAACCTCAAAGACCGAATTTCTGCTTTGCAATCAGTGGTAGTTCTTCCAAAAGAATTATTTATCGCCCTAGATGATATGCGACTACTCGGTAATGATGCCGCGCATTTAGAAGCAAAAACATACGATTCAGTAGGTGAATCAGAGATTAGTGTAGCTATAGAGCTTACCAAGGAGGTACTCAAGGCGGTATATCAACTTGATGATCTAGTGGCTCGCCTTCGCGCGCTGAAAAAATGAGCCCATCTACGATACCCTCTATGCGAATCCCATTCGCTTCAGCCACTTAGAGGATTACATGTCGTCCAAATTGACTAAAACCATGTTGTTTCTTAGCAGCTATTTTCCCCTGTTCTTAATCATCAGCGTCACCCAACGATCCAACTGGGGATACTGGCATTTAACGCCACTTATTATTGGAGCTTCTTCGATTTTTTGGTTAACCGGTTGGCTGATATGGGCAAAGCAAAAATCTCCTGAAGAATTGGTAGTAAAAAAATCCAAATCTAAGGATTCAGAGGTTATTGCTTACATAATTTCATATGTATTACCCATGGCTGGGACCAAATTCTCAGAATTCGATGGAGCCATCACCATAACAGTATTTTTTATTGTAATAATGATTCTAAATTTGAATTCAAACCTAGTATACATTAATCCAATTCTAAATAGTATAGGATATCATTTATTTGAAGTAGAATTACCATCAGGCAATGATATTATGCTTATAACTAAATCCGAACGCCTTCTGGTTGGTCAAGTAATTTCCGGAAAACGTGTATCTGAATCAATTTATTTGGGTGAACAATGACCAATTACGATGCTATAGAAATTGCGATCGATGCCGCCTCCTCCACAGATGGGAAACTATCCATCTCTATGGCTGCACTTGATACTGAAATTCCTGATTACAGAACATTAAGCACGACGAGAGAAGTCGTCGCCTCTTTCAAGGGCATGCTATCGAGTTTTTTAAATAAATATCAGAAAATGCACAAAAATGGAGATCTACGAATAGTAAAATATTCGCCAGATTTTAAGCCAGACTCTCACCATCTAGAATTCATCAAAGTAAAGGGCTCCCATTTTGAAAGTATCATCAATTCAGTTCCGGAACCATCCGATACTACCGTGCTTGATCCCGAAGATATTAAATTTATTGATAAATTGAAATTTTACGTTATGATTATTAAACACGAAAACAAGCGAATTCTAGTTTTCAAAAGATATTCAAAAACAAAAGAACTTGGTCATCGCGGCGGATTTTTAATTTCCTGGATCGGCAAACAGTATGGAAAAGTAAGCGATTCGGTTTTCTCTTTCGATAACCAATTTGATTGCCTTGTAGTAGATGGTGTATTACTAAGTTTCAACAAGAAGAATACAGAGATTATTTTCAAGTACTATGATGAATTAAGATCCAGCGCGTTTACCACCATTGACAAGATTGCTCAGCATATACCGATACACAATCTTGAAGAATTCAAGCATGACTGTTCTACTCATTTACATAAATTAGGAAAACTAAGGAACATTGCCCAAAAAGGATACCTCCCAAATTTAAGTATAGATAAAATTCGAAAAATTATAAATAAATTCCATTTATCTATCAATATCGTGGTTATTAATGGGAAAGAAATGTTGCAACATGATCCAGCCGATAAGTGGGCTCTTTTAAATTTGTTAGATGATTCATATTTAAGCTCTGCTTTGACGGGCTACGATTACGAAGTTAATTCAAAATTGATTTTAAATTAATAACAAAATAATGATTCTTGATGAACATACTCATCACTTATCTCTTCAATAATTAAACCGTGTTCCCGGTGCTACACAACTTTCGTATGTGTCAGCCCTTTTTCAGGAAGCTACTAGCTATGCGCCGGGGAATTGGCGGGGGCTAGGCGGGGAATGAGTGGGGAGATAGTTGGTTTTGGCCGCATAAGAGGACGCATGCGGCCACGAAGTAAGCCACTCAATTGGATATTTGATCTGGAGGTGAGCCATTGGCAGATCCCAAGATCAACTGGACGGAACCCCTAGTCGTCCCCGCTGAATTACCTGGGTATCTGAAACCCGGGCGCCCTGATCTCGCCATTCCAGAGCCCGCGGCCCTCTCCGAGGCTGAGCAGCAGACCACCCGCGGCGCCGCGGACCGCAAGCGGGAGCTGGATCACACCGAAGCCGTGGCCAGGGGAACCGCCATTGCCGCGGTGAATGGAATCCTGGAGGAGCAGCGACGGGCGGCCCAGGCCTCCCAGGAGGAGGAGAAACGCAAGCTGGCCCCGTTCTACTCGTACCTGGACAGCCTTCGCGGGCCCGCAGAGGAGAGCCAGGACGAGGCTCGGACCGAACTGAAGCTGCAGCTCTTCCGGCTGGAAGGATCCAGGGGGCCCCAGTGCAAGAAAATCTACTGCCTGGAGCTGACCATGGACCAGGCCGAGGTGAAGGCCATTGGCGACCCGGGCTTTGAGGCTCGAACCCAGGAATACGCCGAGCGGGCCGGCCGCTTCGGGCGGTATGAGTGGCGCATGAAGGGTTGGGCGGCCGGAGAGCTGACCTTGGATACCTCCGTCACTGTGAACGTCGAACCGCCCCCGGGCTATGTCCCTCCTGCGAACCCGATCATCGAAGAAAGGCCGAAGGTGGATCCCATGGAAGGCATGAACGGAGCCCTGGACATGGTGAGCCGCTTGGGCACGCGAACTGAGCCTTCCTTACGAACCACCAAATTGGGGTAACCCTCAAACGACCAAGTCGGTCATGCCGGGGCTAGATCGACAGGTTGTTTAGGCCGGGCGCCCCGAATTACCAGCCAAAGCATGAAGACCATCTCTCCAAAGAGGAGGGGGAAGGTGATCTTGGATATGAAATCCGTGTATAGAGGAATCATCATGGCGACGAAGCTCATGACCAGGTAGGCGACGCCGTTGATGATCAGCCAGACGCCCAGGAACCGAGGAAGAAACCCCGAGCGGAAGGTCAGCAGCCCGAGGGGAAACAGCCAGAGGCCCCAGAAGATCTCAGACACGATGGTCATCTGGGTGCCCAGTTTGAGAAACAGCATGGCAAGGGCTTCCCGTTGCAGCTGGTTGAACACGGACAGGAAATCTGCACCGCGCACCAGCAGGAGAACGAGGAGCTGAGTCGCCCCATCTACGAACCCGATCGGGACCTGCACCAGCACCAGCACAACCATCAGCATGGCAAGCGACTGATCCACTTCCTTGAACAAGCGGTGGAGCGCCAGCACAAGGAAGACGAAAACGACCACGGAAGCAAGCGAGCTCACGATGCTGAATCGGAAGAGCGATTCGAATGCGAGGATCTTCTGGGCGGTGGCGGCCGCGTTCCCTTGCACGATCAGCTTGCCGGGAATGTAAATGAGATTCGTGACCCCGAGTATCGTGAGCACGAGGTACAGCCAGCCCGCGACCCTTGCGTTCTTCTGGAGTGAAGGCACGGCTACTCCCTTCATTCAATTAAGTTCTGTAAAACTCGGAATC
>Ga0316605_10000531_pt1 | contig 26326 bp, 18 predicted proteins | sample OWC_soil_day20_n_FD_207666 | JGI IMG/M metagenome (GOLD analysis project Ga0316605, IMG submission 207666) | Wetland soil microbial communities from Old Woman Creek delta, Ohio, United States - OWC_soil_day20_noCT | ecosystem: Environmental > Terrestrial > Soil > Wetlands | place: USA: Ohio...
CGCTAACGGCGTGTACGTGAACGATCCGTTTGTGTTCAGCGTATACGTTCCACCGCCCGTGGTCAGGCCGGCGGCGGCCACCGCCTTGATCGGCATCGGCAGGCTGTCCGGATCAGAGTCGTTCGCAAGGACGCCTGCAGGCGCGCCAATGCTGAGCGTCACGCCGACGATGGAGTCGTAGGTGTCGGGACGCGCGACTGGCGCCAGGTTTCCCGTCGATCCTCCGCCGCCCGCGACTCCCAGCGCACCATACTGAAGAAACGCCAGCATGCCGCCATCCGACAGCCCGTTGTTCGACAGGCTGAGGCGGCGATCCATGATCGCGTAGACCCCACCGCCAATGTCAGGCGTCAGCAGAACATCCACGGTCTTCGCCGCCGGCAGCAGCGCGGTGTACTGGGTAAGGCGATACGGGTAAGGCTTGCCGTCTTCGGCCACCACGGTCCAGTGCGTCCCCTGAATCATCGGCACGTGCGTCGTCAGCCCGGCGTTGAGCAGGCGCAGCAGTGTCGTGCCGTTGACGGGAGGCGCAATGACCGGCGATCCTTTCGGGAATGGCTGGCCGTTGACCAGGAAGTACTTCGGCGCGTAGTTGATCGTACTGGTCGGGCCGGACGCCGTGCCGTAGGTTCCGGTCGCGATGGCCGCATGCAAGTCGGGGTCGATCTCGCTGTAGAGCAGCGTGGCCTGGTTGTCGTACTCGAATGCAGCGCCTGGATAGGCTTGCGCGCGCACTGGAGGCGGCCCTGCGGCTGCGTCCACCGCGTTCTTCGTCACCGCGCCGTACAGGCCCATCTGCACCTGTACCTGCGGCTGGGTGCCGCTCTGGTAGAGATAGGTACCGGGCTTGACGTTGGTCCAGGTGTAGTCGGCCGTTCCGCCGTTCGGTGCGGCCTCGGCGTCAAACGAGCGCACGCGCTTGGTGAGATCACTGCCTCGCGCACCGGAAGTACCATCAGTCCACACCGGCACCATCGGGTTGGTCGGTGCCTTGATCAACCCGTTGATCACCAGCGACGTCGGCACGGTCAAGCTGTTCAGCAGATGCACCGTCAGCGTCGCGTTGCTGGGCGGCACCGTAAGCGCCGGCCCCGGCACCGTCACCGGGCCGCAGGTGTCAAACGCCGTAATCGTGGTGGTGCAGCTCGCATAACCCCACATGGCCACCGATGCGCCATCCGGCATCGTGACCGTTGCCGTCCCGACCTTCAGCCAGTATTCGGCGGCGAGCGCCGGATTTCCGGAAAGTGCCAGCGTGGCGTAGGCCAGCGCCGCAGCACCGAACCTGAGTGTGACTTTTCTGGTGCGCATGGTTGCACTCTCCCCAATTACGGCTGGTCTTCGAACAGGACAACGGACCAGGGCTCGACGATGAGCATGGTCATCATTCCCCCCGGGAAGATGTCGTCGGTGGTGATCTCTTTTTCATTGTGCGAGTGCCACATGTGAAAGTAGCCGCCGGTGGTGTTGAGCCCTGGATGCCCTTGCGGCAACGCGCCGGTCAAGCCGAGGTACGGGCTGCCGCTGTAGCTCTCGCCGAAGGAGAGGTCGAGCGCGCCGGGGATGATCACCGGAATGGGCTTGTTGTGATCGCCGCACCACTCCTTGGTCACCGGGTCGAAGACGTTCGATGGACTGGCCGAGCCGTTGCAGGTGTGCGGGTTGATTGCGTTCGTCCCGTAGACATCCCAGCCGATGCCCTTGCCGGTCCATTCGAAGATCAGGTCCATGGTCTGGCCCGGCACCGAGCGCACGGTGAAGTCGGGCGAGGTCACGTCGGGTCCCACACCGGGCGCGCTTTCCAGCACGCGAGCGTCGCGGGCAATCGGTGTGGCGTGGTTGCCGTGATGATGGAACGGATGCAAGTCGCGCCCGGCATTGACCACCCGCATCAGCAGCCGCTCGCCAGGGTGCATGCGCGGCAGCGCGTTGTATGGCTGCGTCGGCAGCCAGTCCACGTGATCGTCCAGCATCGTGTCCGGCGCGTTGCGACCGTTGATGAACCACATGCTTGGCTTGATCGAGCTGGTATCGACCGCGATGGTGGGCTGGCCAGAGAAGACCTGCCAGTACGCCTCCCAGTGAATCGCCGGGTCCATCTCGCTCAGCAGGAACAGGTTCTCGCGGTCGTAGTGGGTGCCGGGTTGCTCGTAGGCCTTGCGGTCGGCATGCGAGTCCGTTGTGCCCATGGCATAGCCGTTGGGCCGCACGATGAGTGCGCCAACCAGCCCCATCTCGACCTGCAGGTCGGGGGTGGTGCCGCTGTGGTACAGGTAGGTGCCCGGTTTGTCGGCGATGAAGGTATAGGTCGGACCGGCGACAACCGCGCCTTCTGACAGCGGTACCGCGCGGGCCTCGCGCGTCAGCTGCCCCGGGTTGCCGCCGGTGGCAGTCACGCCCTGCAGCCCGGGAAAGATGATCGACACCGGCACCGGCAGCGTGTTGTTCAGGACGATCTTGACCGTGTCGCCCTGCCGGACGATCAGCGTCGGCCCGGGATACTGCATCGGCAGGTCGGTCCCGAACGAATAGCCCCACGTGTAGTGACTGCCGCCGTCGGAGGTGCTGATGAAGTCGTGCTTGGCGGTCAGCTCGAAGGTGCGGGGATCCGCGGCCGTGCCGGCACCCGTCCCCTCCCAGCCGTTGATGTACGCGTGCGCCTGACCCACCAAGCCCAGCAGCAACGCCGCAAGTCCGGCCCGGAACACTCCGGGCAGCGATTTGAGTATCGACATGCTCTTCATTTCGCCTCTCCTGACGACTGCCGGGTGGGTCTCGTTCGTGATTTCGGGGTAGACATGTGGTTCAGTTGATGACGACTTCCGTCATCATTCCGCCGTTGTCCTGATCGTTGTTGCTGAGGTACTTCAGGTTGGTGGAATAGAGGAAGTACGTCCCGGCTTCCACCTGGCTGGTATCGATCAGCACCTCGGCCGACTCGCCGCCGCCAAGCGTGACCGAAGTGGTCTCGTAGTACAGGTCCTTGCCATCGGGCCCGCGCAGCTGGCGGGCGCCGGCGCCGACCACTTTCATCGGCAGGCCCTGCGCCGTGATCGTGAAGTACTCGGTGACGCTCAGGTTCGACAGCCGCAACAGGATCCGCTGGCCCTTGGTGGCGGTGACCAGGGCGTTGATTGGTTGCGAACTCGCGGCCACTGCCGGCAGGAGATAGTCGACCTTTTTGGCGGGTGGCGGCAGCGGCGCGGTATTGACGGTATCGGGATAGCCGCGCCCGTTGATCATCGCGTAGGTGTCCTTCATGTTCTTGAAGGGCAGCGGATTGATGCTCAGGCTCGCGTCGTGGAACACAGGGTCCATTGCTGTGAGCTGCAACGGATAGGCCACGTCATAGGCTGTTGAGCCGTCGCCGTCGTTGTAGACGAATCCCTTGAACGGCACGTTGTTCGGCGCCGGGCGCGACATACCGAGGTTCAAGAGCGCGCTGTTGGCATCCTGCTCCGGCATCACGTACAGGTTGCCGAGCATGCCCATCTGCATGTGCTCGGTGGCCTCCTGGTGGCAGTGGTACATGTAGGTGCCGGGGTCGTTCAGCTTGTAGTAGTAAGTGACCGACGAGCCCATGTTGACGCCGAACGAGCCTTCGGGCATGCCGTCGAACACCGGCGCGGCCTGCGGGTAGCCGTGGAAGTGCACCGTGTGCGGGTCGAAGAGATCGGGCCGCATCGTCATCGCCACGTTGGTCAGCGTCAGGTAGAAATCCTGGTTCTGCTTGAGCTTGATGGTGGGCGCGGCAAAGTTCGCCGCCAGCGAGTTGAGCATGACGTCGGCTGCCGGCTTGGCGGTCACGTCGGCAAAGCCGAACGTGTAAAGCGTGCGGCCATCGGCCATGCTGATGAAGCCATCGCCCGCGCTGAGGTGCTTGCACGCGACCCCGGTCGGAAGCGTGTCGGCGTCGTACGCCGGGAGGATCTTGCCTGTCGCGTCGACGCCGCTGTTCCCGGGACCGCACTGCACGAACACGGCGGCGCCCGCCGACGAGGTGGCACCGAGCGCAGCCGCCACGGCCAGCGGCAGCAAGGCCTTGCGGAATGTCTTGGCGATCATGTTGCGGCTCCTTCGGTTCTCTGTGGTTCTCCACCGGACGAGCGCCCGGCGGAGAGGCTCAGTGCATCACGGGATTTCGTCCGAACCGATGTCAACCGCGTTGACTCGGTTTTGGTCGTCGATGTCGGTGGTCGGCACCAGGTTCGCACCGATCGGTATGCTGTTGTTGTTTTGGTTGCCGCTGCGGTTACGGCCGTTGTTCTGGGCGATCGAGCCGCCCGCGATGTGATAGTTGGCATACAGCGACGCGTCCGGCCTCCACAGTGTGAGCGGCTGGAAGCGCACGTTGATGAAGTTGCCACCCTCGTCGAGCGTCGCCGCCGACTGCAGCGATGCGGTGAAGTCGTTCGCGCCGACGAACAGCGTGGCGCCAGCCGTGGCAGCGACCAACCGGTTGCAGCGCAGGGTGGTGCCGGACGTGGGGCCCGTGTTCGTGCATGCGACTCCACCGCCGTAGTTCGTGGTATTCGCCGTCGTAGCCGTCAGCACGCTGTAGCGCGGCTGCAGGCCAGTGCTGAGATCCAGATACGCCGTGTTCGGATCCAGGGGAGCGTTCACGATGGGGTCGCCCGGCGTCGCTGGGTACACCGTGCCCGGGTTGAACAGCCCGTTGGTGCCGTTGATCAGGTAGATGTACGAGCGGTTGCCCCAGACGATGTTGTTGAGCATCACCGGCGGCGTGCCGCTCACCAGCGCAATGCCGGCGACTTGCGGCGCCGACGGCGCCAGCGGGCCGCTCGGGAATGCCTGCTGGCCGGTGCCGGTGCTGACGTTGCTTGCAAGGGTGTTGTTGACCATCTTGACTGCCGCGCCCGTGTTCGTCACGGCGATGCCACCGCCGGCGTAGGCTGCGACGTTGTTGACGATCGTGTTGTTGACGAAGTGGATGTCGTCAATCGGTACCGTCAACGCCACGCTGGCGCCGCCGCCCGCACTGGCCCCGGCCTGGTTGCCCTGGAGCAGATTGGATTCAATCAGGACGTCGCCCGTCCCGGTGGCGGCATTGCCCCCGAGCGCGACCTGGCCGCCGATGTACAGGCCACCACCCGTCGGGTTGGACCCTTGCGCGAAGTTCTGGTTGAAGATGATCTGGTTGTGCGTAATCTGGTTTGCAGTTTGGACGGAACCGCTTTGGGGGGGGCCAAACGAACCCGCGGAACGGCCGAGGTGACTGATGCCGCCGCCGTCGGCCATCGTGAAGTTGCCGCAGACGTAGTTCCTGGCCACGATGTAGCTGTCCGATCCGGTGCCCAGTGTGATGCCGCCGCCACCGCCCATCGAGGTGGCGCCATTCTGTGAAATCCAGTTGTGATGGATGTACACATTGCGGTTGACCGCGTCGGTGTAGGTGTTGCCATCGGCGAGCATGGTGTGGCCGATGCGTACGCCGCCGCCGTAGGTGCCGTAGTTCGACACGACGCGGTTGTTTGCCACCACCAGGTTGCACGCATAGCCGCTGGCCAGGACACCGCCGCCAGCGCTCGACCCGGTGATCGTCAGCCCGTCAATTTGCTGCGGCGAACCGCGATTGACGCAGGTGGTGTCGCCATTGCCGAGGGTTTGCAACTTGCCGACTACCAGCACGCCCGGCGCCTCTTCCGCACCGAACAGCAGCGGCGTGACCGCATTGATGCCGTCCAGCGCCTGCCCCGGCAGCAGGTCGAAGGTGCGGTTGGGTCCGGGTACGGCCACACCGCCGACGATCCGCTTGTCGATCTTCTTGTCCAGCAGCGCGCGCCAGGCGGCGAGGCCGCCAGTGCCGGTCATGGCCGCATTGATGTAGGTCGATCCGGCGCCCCAGCCCTGCAGGCGAACGCGCTTGTCCAGGATCACGGCCTCGTTGTAGGTTCCGGGCGCGATGGTGATCAGGCCACCATTGGCCGTCGCCGTCTTGTCGACCGCATACTGGATGGTCTTGCACGGCAACGCAGCGCCCACGCCGCAGTTCGCGGCGTCGATACCGCCGGCATTGACCCTCGTCGGGGCCGTCCCGCCGACATGCACCGTCAGCCCGACGACCGACTGCTTCTGGTTGTCGCCGCGCGTGACCATCAGCTGGCCGGTGATCGCATTGTCCGGGACCGTGGCGGTAATGAAGCCGTCGCTCCAGCTGACGATGGTCAGCGGCACTGTGCCCAGCGTGACGCTCCGCGCACCGGAGTCAGGACCAAAGCCGTAGTCGCGCTCGACGAACTTCCGGGTTCTTGGATCGGTTGGATTCGCGACAGGGTCAACGGCAGGGTCATATACCGGATTGACCACATCCATCTTGCCCACCGAGACGATGGTCAACTGCCGGTTGCCGCTGGCCGGCACCCAGGGACCGTTGTCCGTGCCGTTGTTGGCGCTGTAGATCGCCGGCGTCTTGTCCTCGCACTCGCAGTCGAGCGGGTTCGTGTCAATGGCCGCGAACGCCGCCACCGGCACCACCGGCGTGTCGAGGTAGGTGGTCTTGCCGGCCAGGTACTGGAACGTGTAGCAGAACTGCGAGTAGCCGCGGTGGAAGTACGGGTCGAGGATCTGCTTGGTCGGATCGTTCGGGTCCGCGATCGGGCCGGGGTGGTTCATGCACGCCACCAGCATGTTCGGCATCACGCCCGACGGGAACGGCGGGTTGACCGTGAAGCTGGAGGGCACGAGGAAGTTGTAGTGGCCGAACTGGTCGGAATAGACGCGCGTGATTTCGCGGCCGGTCCAGTCCTGCACCGAGACCGGCAGGTGTGGCGGTGAGTACTTCTCGCCAAAGTTGGGCGACACGGCGCTGAATTCGGCGGTGGTGTCGTCGAGGATGAAGCCCACGCCATGCGCGGCGACCGGCGCCTCCGTGTACATGAAGAAGTTGGGCGCGGCATTCAGCCCTGGCGTCAGCGGCACGGATTTCATGTCGCACTTGCGCCATTTGTTGTTGGGGTACTGCGGGCTGCCGAAATTCGGGTTGTCTTCACCCGGGAATAGCGTGAGGGACTCCGGCACATCGAGCTCCATGCCGACGCATTCGTGCGGCAATGCGGCGGGCGATGCCTGGAGCACGTCGCCGAAGACCACGTTCTTGTCGCCGTTGCCCTGGTGCAAATAGCCCGGGGGCGCCACAGCTTCGAGGATGTACTTGCCGTCGCCGTTGGCGCCGATGATCATCGGCAATTCGGCCTGGTTGGCCACGCGGCCGAAGGCGAAACCGCCGTCGAACACCGCCGGACGCACCTGGTTGAAGTTGCGCAGGCCGTCGAAGCAGTCGAGCTTCGTCGTGGTGTTGGGAATGACGTACGGACTCTGGTCCGGGCAACCCGTCGGGATCGAATCATCCCAGGAGTCGGTCTTGCCGAGGCCGACTGCAATTTGATCATTCGGGCCGGGGTTTGGAAGCGCCTCAGTGGCAGGCGCACCCCACTTGAACACGTCGCCGTAGCTGAACGGCTTCGAACCAGTCGGTGCGGCTTTGCAGGCTGCGCTGCGGCAGTCGTCCTCGAGGCCCATGCCCGTCGGCGCGCCCGCCGGGCACAGTTCGGCATCGCCCGCGCCGCGCCAGCAGAACGGATAGTTGTCGACATCGGGCGGATCGTAGGTATAGTGGTTAGCGCCGCTGAGGCCGCCGGCGTCGCACTGCCCCGTACCGTCGTTCTTCGGCTTGTCGGGCTTGCCGTCGGCATCGCAATCGAGGTAGACGTTCACCTGCACGCGCGGAATGCCCGGCTCCCAGTTCTCTGCCGCGGCGAAGCGGGGATCGTCCTCGGCACGGGTGATGGCGTAGTAGACGATGCCCGCAATGCCGCCGTTCTCGGTGATCTTGTACGGCGTCTTGCCCCACTCGATGTGGTTGGTCTGGCCGGCGTAGTTCTGCATCGCCTCGAGTAGGATCGCGCCCGATCCGCCGTCAACACTCTCGGTGCGGAAGTACTTCTTGGTGGTGCTATTCGGCTCGCAGTTTTCCTGGCACTGCGGGTTGAGCCGGATCCACGGGTCGGACTTCAGCGCTGGGTCACTGCTGCCGAACTGGCCGAGCGCGGCGTTCCAGAGCTTTGACTTGTTGGCACCAGGATCGATCGCCCCACCGTCATCGACCACGACGGTCGCGCTGGTGGCCTTGAAGCGGGCGTAGTCGATTTCCGCGACCATCCAGTTGAAGAACGGGAACATCTCGGTGAACGCGAACGTGCCGTCGTCCTTGGTGGTCGTCGCCTGGTAGATGCTGCCGTCGCGGAAACGGATGTTGTTGGCAACGCCGGCGCCGAACGGCGGCTTGATGTCACCCGTCGCGAAAGACTGTTGCCGCTCCTCTTCCACCCCGGTCACCGGATGGACGTAAACGTAGGGGCGATCGAAGGGCGCGGCAAAGAACGGCAGGCCGGTGCCGTCGATGTCCTGGAACACGCGGCCCTGGTAGCGCGCGAACCATTGGAACGCGGTGACGTCACCCAGATCGTTCAAGCCGGCGGCGACGTTGATGGTCGTCGCGCCGATGATGATGTCGAGCGGTTCGTCCCAAACCACCAGTTCGTAAGACCCGGTCGGCACGTTCGGAATCGTGAACTTGCTGTCCTTGTCGCACTTGCTCGCGTACAGCGCCTGGCCACCGGGAAGCTGCAGGCCGACCCAGCACTCGCTGATCGGCGCGCCGGGGAAGAGCCCGACCGCAGGCAGGCGGGACGTATGGGTGCCGACGACGCGGCCCGTGATCGTGCTGGTGCCGGTCATCAAGCTCGGCGATGTCAGGACACCGGACTTTGTGAACCCGATGAACACATGGGGGCCGGGCGGGCCGAATTCGGTGGCGAACACCGGTTCGTTGTTCTTGATCCAGGCGTCGACGCCCTTCGTGCCTTCGATGGTCGAGGTCTGGACCCAGCCGGCGCCGACCGGCGGAGCGACGAGGATCGTGTACTTGCCCGGGTACAGGTTCTTGATCGTGACCAGGCCGTCGGCGCCGCTGAGGATGATGCCGCTGCCGCGTTTCAGTACAACGGGAGCGCCGGCATCGACCATGGGACTGCCATCGGGATTGCTTCTGTACGTAGTTCCCAGCGGGTTGCCAAAGCCGTCCTGCGTGACCTGACCGCCCGACTGGCCGTACGTGCCACCCGCCTCCAGCAACTGCACCGTGAATCCCGCCAGCCCGGTTTCTGCCGGCTGGTCGGGGGCGCCGTTGATCGGGTTGTTGTCGTGGAACACGAACACCGAAACCTGCGCCGTCGGCACCGGGTACTGGTTGAGGTAAACCGTCGCCGTCGCGACGCCGCCGCTGAAGACGACCGGCGCGCCGCCCATCTGGAAGCCCTCGGCCGCGACGGAAACGAAATAGCGCTTGCCGGGATCGAGGTTGAGAGTCGCGGGTGACTGCTCATAGAGCCGCAGCACGTCTGGATCCTGGGTCGGCGGGAGTCCCTTCGCGTCGCCCACGCGCCCGGCGGCGACCACGGGCATGTAGCTCGTGTGGAAGCTGAATGCAAGATTGGCGATGGTGGCGGGCTGGCCGGGAACGGATGCCTTGGTCGCGTCCTCCTCCACCGTCCAGCGGTAGCCGGTGATGGGAGCGGCCAGCGGCTTGCCGTCCGGACCGACGCCGACGACGTTGATCGTCAGCGCGGACGCGGAGGTAGTTCCGAGCACGCCGAACACCATCGCCGCCAACAGCGCGACTGACAGCCTGATAAATCCGAACGGCCTGGCGCTGCTCTGGGTCTTCATAGTGACGCTCCCACGATGCTTGGCAAATACACTCAGAGAACAGATCTGCATTAAGCGTGTCCGGACAACGGGGCCGGTACCGGCGTGCCCCATGCCGGCCCGCACAGCGCGGACTGCACACAAGCGCGCCGCCGCACTCCGCGTTCCGTCGAGTTCAAACCTTGATTCATCACATCCCCCGGATCGCCACTGCGCAGCGGCGACGCAACGGGTGCTATCACGGACTTCATCGGCCGCGGCGACAAGTCGCGTAAGCGCTTCTGCCGGCGGGGCCTTTACCCCTAATGTGAAGGTAGGTGTTCCCTACTCTCTGTGCGTCATCTGACAAACCGCAGAGTGATAGAGGCCCCTCTGTGCTGTCGTGATCGGTGCCTGCGTGATTTCGTTGCGGCGCTCTGTTCCTGTCGCCTTGCGCGGGTGCGCATTGCCCTTCACTCCGGGTTCGCAACGTGTCGCCGGCGCGGGGTTGGCCGGCTCACTGATCATCCTTGGGGATCAGGTCGAGACGAACGCCGCGGGCGGCGACAGGCCCCGGCAAGTTTCACGCCTCGGCCTCTGCAGCCACCCGTCCGATCGCGACCCTGAGCGGCCGACCGCTCACCTGATGCGGCCAGTTGAGCTGCAGCAACTCGCCGAGTTGACGTGCACAAGCGTCTTACAAGAAGAAAGCAGGATCGCGGATCGCACTCCCCGCCACGCCGCCCCCTGCACTTCTCTCTGGCGGGGTACGTGGTGACCCGTGCCGCACTTGGCGGTGCGCTTTCCCCCATGGACGCTCAAAAGCGCTGGAAGGGAGGCCATACCCATCTGAAAGTAGGGAATCACCCCAGACCGGCAGTCGCTTACCTATGCTGGTATTCGGAACTCAGCGCCAAACTGATACCGACATTGCGGGAGCGGGGCCGTGCCCCAGGGCGAGTCTTCCTCCAAATGCATGACGGGTCCGCAGTCTGTCGTGGGGACATCTACCTAGACGATACGGATTAGCACAGTGGAACTCGCGGCAGTAACGGTCGCCGCGCGTCCACCGGAGGAAGAAAGGCAGGTCATGCGCGATCACTATCGGCCACGAAGGTCCAGCCGGCGAATCCTGCGCCGCACGACACTTGGTTTCACCCTGCTCGAACTGCTGGTTGTCGTCGTCATCATCGGCCTGCTTGCAGGACTGGTGGCGCCGCGCTACTTCGATCAGGTCGGCAAGACCAACACCAAAGTTGCCAAGGCCCAGATTGATTCACTGGAGAAGGCGCTTGACCAGTACCGGCTCGACGTGGGCAGTTATCCGACCAGCGAACAGGGGCTGCAGGCGCTGAACGCCAAGCCCAACAACGTCGAAAAGTGGCAGGGGCCCTACCTGAAGAAGACGGTGCCGCCCGACCCCTGGGGTCGTCCCTACCGCTACAAGTCGCCTGGGGACCACTCCGAATACGACATCTCTTCGTACGGGGCGGACGGCCAGCCCGGCGGAACGAACGAGAACGCCGACGTCACTTCGTGGAGCGTGCCGGTGGTCGGAGCCACGCAATGACTGCAGCCCCTGCGCCGCTGTTCGACGTTGTCGCGGTCGCCGCCAACGGCGCCGTGCAGTCGCGGCGCGTTTCGGCACAAAGCGAGCAGCAGGCCACACAGCAACTGCAGGTCGCCAACCTGCGCGTGCTGTCGTGCCGGCCGGCCTCGGCGCCACGCTGGGCGCTCGCGGCGCTGCGGCCGCGCCGGCGCGCGCGTCTTGAGGTTGGCCTGTTTGCCGAGGAACTGGCGGCGCTGCTCGACGCCGGTCTCGGCATGGTCGACGCGATACGCACCCTCGCGCTGAAGGAGCGCGACGAATCCGCGCGCCGCGCCGTCGATCGCGTCGCCACCGATCTGACCGAGGGTCTGCCCTTGTCGCAGGCGCTGACGGTTCAGCCGGAAACCTTCCCTGCATTGCTGATTGCCACGGTCGCGGCCAGCGAACAGACCGGCGACCTGGTGTCGGCGCTGCGACGCTACGCCGCGCACCTGGAAACGCTGTACGAGCTGCGCAACAAGGTGCTGGGTGCGGCGATCTATCCGGCGTTGCTGCTGGCGGTCGGCGGACTGGTGGTGCTGTTCCTGCTCGGCGTCGTGGTGCCGCGTTTCGCGCAGCTGCTCGAAGGTGCGCACCGTGATCTGCCCGCGGCTTCCAGTTTCCTGCTCAGTTGGGGCAAGGCGATCTCGGCGCACCCGTGGATCTTCCTCGGCACGCTGGTCGCCGCCGGCACCTTCCTGGTTTCGCAAGTGCTGCGCGCAATGCGCAACGGCTGGCAGATTCCGGGGCTGCAGCGCCTGTGGATCGTCGGGCCGCTGGTGCGCATGTTCCGTCACGCGCAGTTCTTCCGCACTGCCGCCATGCTGGTGCAAGGAGGCCTTCCCGCCTTGCGTGCGTTCTGGATGTGTCGCCCGTTGTTGACGCCGGAGGACCAGCGCGGGCTGGACGCGGCCACCACGGAGATCTCGGAGGGCAAGCGTATCGGCCCGGCGCTGGCCGCCGTGCAGATTGCCGATCCGGTCGCACTGCGCATGCTCGAGGTCGCGCAACGAACCGGTCAGCTGGCGGAGGTGCTGGCACGCATCGCGCAGTTCCAGGAGGCGCAGCTCGCGCGTGCGGTCACGGTGGCGTCGCGCCTGATTGAACCTGCACTGATGATCTTCATCGGGCTGGTGATCGGCGGGATCGTCGTGCTGATGTATCTGCCGATCTTCGATCTCGCCTCGAGCCTGCAGTAAGGATGCCGTGATGAATGCGCCCGCCACTGTTGGTTCCGTGCTGAGCGAGGAGGTCGTGCGCGCGGCGCTGGCGCAGGCGCAGGGCCGCCGTCCGGTCGAAGCACTGAGCGCTCTGCTCGGCTTGCCGAAGGACGACTTCATCACGCAGGCGGCCAGGTACTTCAGCTTCGAACCATTGACGATGGCCGAGTTGCGCGGTTGCGTGCCCGATTTCGCGGTGATCAGCTACGTTGAAGCAACACAGCGGATGTGCGTCGCGGTGACCGACGCCGCACGGCGGCGCCTGCTCGTGCTGGCCGATCCGCTCGATGCGCGCACCCGCGCCTGGGCCACGCACCGTCTGCGCCGGCAAGGCGGCAGTGATCTTGTCTGGGCGCTGGCAGACAACGACAATCTGCGCGCCTTTCTCACCCTGGCGGAAAAGTCGATGCGCGCGATGGACGCGGTCGGTCTTGCGCCGGTCGCCGCCGGTGCGCACGACTCGCTCGCGCTGTCGGTGTCGATTACCGATATCAGCGCCTCCGACAGTCCGATCGTCCGGCTGGTGGACTCGACCATTCACGATGCGCTGAAGTCCGAAGCGAGCGACATCCATCTGGAAACGCAACGCAGCGGACTGGTCATCAAGTACCGCATCGATGGCGTGCTCGAAGTCGTCAAGCGCGTTGAAGGACTCGAGGTGGCACATCAGGTGCTGTCGCGCGTCAAGGTGATCGCGGAACTCGACATCGCCGAGCGCCGCATCCCCCAGGACGGCCGCTTCAAGGTCGCGGTCGACAACCGCGAGATCGATCTGCGCGTATCGATCATGCCGAACCTCTTCGGCGAGGATGCGGTGCTGCGCATCCTCGACCGCCAGCATCTGTCGGGCCAGACACGCCAGATCAAGCTGGAAACCCTCGGCTTCGAGCCGGGCGTGCTCGACTTCGTGCGCAACCTTTCAGCGTTGCCCTATGGCCTGCTGCTGGTGACCGGCCCCACCGGCAGTGGCAAGACGACCACGCTGTACGCGGCATTGGCGGAAATCCACACCGGCCTGGACAAGATCATCACGATCGAAGACCCGGTCGAGTACCAGGTCGCCGACGTGCTGCAGATCCCGGTCAACGAGAAGAAGGGACTGACGTTCGCGCGCGGGCTGCGTTCGATCCTGCGGCACGATCCCGACAAGATCATGGTCGGCGAGATCCGCGACCCGGAGACCGCGCAGATCGCGGTGCAGGCGGCGCTGACCGGACACCAGGTGTTCACGACCGTGCACGCCAACAATGTATTCGACGTCATCGGCCGCTTCGTCAACATGGGTGTCGACACCTACAGCTTCGTCTCGGCACTCAACGGCATCCTGGCCCAACGCCTGGTGCGCGTGACCTGCACGCACTGTGCCAAGCTCTACAGCCCCCAGACCTCGGAGCTGGCGCGCTCGAAGATCACAGTGCCCAAGGGGACGAAACCGGGGTTCATGCGCGGACTTGGCTGCGCGCACTGCCGCGGCACCGGCTACAAGGGCCGCAAGGCGATTGCCGAAACGCTCGAACTGACCGACACGTTGCGCGACCTGCTGGCCGAACGCGCCCCGCTGTCGCGCATCAAGGCAGCAGCTCACGAAGTCGGTTTTCAGTCGCTGCGCGACGCTGCGGTCGCCGCGGCCATCGCCGGCGTCACCACGCTCGAAGAGATCAATCGTGTTACGCCCGTTGCATAGCCGGCTGCGCGCCAGTCTCGGCGACGACAGCGCCAGCGTGTGGCTGCTGCGCTGGCAGGCCAATGGACGGCAGTCGGTGGTTCATACCGGCGTGGTGAAAGCCGAACCGGCGCCGACTGACATCGGCGAGGTCGTCAATGCGCTGGACCAGGCGCTGCACGAGGCGAGCCAGAACGGCCACGATCTGGCCGGTCTGCGCTGCGACGTCGTCATCGCCGACGCCTGGATGTTGTACGACGTCATCGAGGCCGACCTCGACGACATCCCACGCCGCGCCGTCGACGATCTGGTCAGCGCCGCGCTGGCCGACACTGCGGGCGTCAAGCCGGGCGAACTGATCTCGCGCTGGCAGCGGCAGGGTGCCGCCCGCAGTCTGGCTTGTGCACTGCCGGCCGGCGTGTTGCAGGCGCTGCAGGTCATGCTGCAGCAACACAAGGTACGGTTGGGATCGGTCAACGGCGAGCTGGTGCGGATATTCAACGCCAACCGGCACGGCCTGTCGCCGCAACGCTCGGTGCTCGCCGTGGCGCGCCCCGCCGGGACGCAGCTTGGCTTGATTGTCGATGGCGGCTTTGCCGCGCTTCGATTCGAGCCCGGAATCAGGGACTCGACGCCATTGCTCGAGCGCAGCCACGCGCTGATGCGCTGCGCCGGCTTTGGGCCGGATCCTGTCACGCGGTACTACGCGGACGAGACACTGCCGCTCGACCCTGCGACACCGTGGCTGGGCCGCACACCGCGGCAACCCTGGCTGCAGCGACTCACGTCAAGTAACGACATGACGCGGCTCGACCTGGACCTGTCGCCGACGCGCTCGCGCGTGCGGCCGGCGAGTTGGCTGCTGCTCGTTGCGGGTGCTCTGGCGGCCGCGTTCGCAGCCCTGCAATTCCAGGCCGCCAATGCGGAACGCGGGCGTGAGGCGCGCGAGCTGCGGACGCTCGAGGCTTCGATGAGCGAGCCGGCAGCCGGCAGCGCCACTGCCGCCACGGTTCAGGATGCGCGCGCCGCGCGCGCAACCGCCGCCGCGATGCGCGAACTGCAGGTGCCATGGGCGACGCTGCTCGCCGCGCTCGAATCGGTCGCCGGGCGCAACGTCGCGCTGCTGTCGATCGAGCCCTCGGCGCAGCGGCAGGAAGTGCGCATCACCGCGGAAGCCAAGAACAGCGCAGCCATGCTCGACTTTCTCGAGGCGCTGCGCGCGCAGTCGCTGCGCGAAGTGGCGTTGACGTCACACCAGATTCAGGCGCAAGCGCCTGGTGCGCCGCTCCGGTTCCAGGCGCGCGCTCAGTGGGTTGCGCCATGAACGCCCGCCTGACCTGGGAGAGACGCGGCCGGCGCTGGACGCGCCAGTTGCATGAGCGGTTCGGCACTTTCGGGTTGATCGGCGTCGGTCTTCTGCTGATCGCGCTCGGACTGGCAATCTACGCGCCGCAGTTGGCGCGTGAGGCGGAGGACCTGCGCGGGCAGGCCGACCGCACGCGCGGACGTCTCGACGATGTGCGCCGGGACATTGCGCAACGGCCGGGTTCGGCGCAGCGCACGGCGCAACTGCGCGAGTCGTTTCCGACAGTCGACCACGCCACTGCTGATCTGCGAGTGATCTTCAACACGGCCCAGAAGAACCGCATCGAACTTGCCAAGGGCGAGTACGCGCTGGATCACTTCGCCGACACAAGCCAGCTGCGGCGCTTCGAGGTAACCCTACCGGTACGGGAGCGCTACGTCACGATCAAGAGCTTTGTCGCTGAGGTGCTGAACGCGGTACCGCACGCGAGCCTTGCCGAACTGCGCCTCGAGCGCAATGCCGCCAATGTCGACCAGCTCGACGCGCGGGTGCACTTCACCCTGTTCTACCGCGGGCAATAGCATGGCAACGCAGCTCAAGCTCGCTCACTTGCTCGTGCTCGCGACAGCGGGCGGCGCAGCGTTCTACGGGTCGAGCCAGCTCGCCACATCGGATGCGGCTGACGACGTCGCGCAACCTGTCGTGCGCGCGGAATCCGTGCGAGCCGAATCCAAGCCGGTCGAATCCACGCCGCCCGAATCCTCGCGGGCGGAGTCGGCGCCGGGCGAATCTATAGCGGCCGAGTCCGCGCGGGACGAACCCAAGCTGGGCGAATCCGTGCCCACCGAATCCTTGCGAGCGGAATCGGCGCCCGGCGAATCCGTGCAGACCGACTCGGTACCGACCGATTCCGTGCCAGGTGACCCGGTGCGATTCACAGTCGCGGACGCATCGGCTCCGGGTGCGGCAGCGGCAGCGGCGCCAGTGTCGAGCGCGCCGATGCGTGCCCCGATCGAAGTGAATCAGACCGCCAACGCGTTTCCTAGCGTCGTTTGGACACCTCCACCTCCGCCGCCGGCGCCGCCGCCTCCTCCACCGCCACCGCCACCGCCGCCGAGCGCGCCGAGCCTGCCATTCAAGTTCGTCGGGATGATTGAACAGAAAACGGATCAACCGACCGCGTTCCTCGCCAAGGGCGATGCCTTGCACATCGTCAAGGTCGGTGACGTCGTCGACAGCGTGTATCGAGTTGAATCGCTTTCACCAACACAGATCGTCGTCACGTATCTGCCGCTGAACCAGCGACAGTCCCTCAGTGTCGATGGAGCCCCAAAATGACTCTGAATATGCGGGCCCCGCTTCGAAGCCTGACGGTTGCCGCTGCGCTGATTGGATTGGTCGCTTGTGCGGGTCAGCAACTGAGCGCCGACGGCATGAAACTGATCCAAAATGGCCAGACAGAACAGGGACTCGCAATGCTGGCCCGCGCGAGCGAACTGGAGCCGACCAATTCGCAACTCCGCGTGGATTACCTGAAGTATCAGCTGATGGCCGTTCGCGAGTGGTTGCGTCGTGGCGATGAAGCGCGCGCAGCCGGCCAGCCTGCGGTCGCGCGTGAGATGTACCTGGCGACGCTACGAATCGATCCGAGCAATTATCGCGCCCGCCGCGGCCTGGAAGCACTCGAGGCGGATGAGCGTCACCGCGCGCTCGTCGTCGAAGCCAACAAACTGATGAACAGCGGCGATCTGGCCGGCGCGCGCGCCAAGCTGCGGCAGGTTCTGCTGGAGAACCCGCAGCAGCCGGAGGCGCAGCGGCTACTTGCGCAGGTCAACGAGCGGATAGAACGCGCCGAAGAAACGGCGCGACTGAAATCGGCGGCGACTTCGGTACTGAAGAAACCGGTCACGCTGCAGTTTCGGGACGCGAACGTCCGAATGGTGTTCGAGGCGCTATCGCGCACGACCGGGTTGAACGTCATTTTCGACCGTGACGTGCGCGCCGATCTGAAGACGACGATCTTCGTGACGAATGCGTCGGTCGGCGACACCGTCGACCTGATCCTGTTGCAGAACCAGCTCGAGAAGAAGGTGCTGAACGCCAACACGATGCTGATCTACCCGGCCACAGCCGCCAAGCAGAAGGAATTCCAGGACCTGAAGGTGCGCACCTTCCAGATCTCCAACGGCGACGCCAAGCACCTGCAGAGCGTGCTGAAGACCGTGCTGAAGATCAAGGACATTGCACTTGATGAACGTACCAATACGCTGGTGATCCGCGACACGGCCGACGCCGTCGCGGTTGCGGAGAAGGTCGTCGCGGCCCACGACTTCCCTGATGCCGAAGTGATGCTCGAAGTCGAGGTGCTCGAAGTCGCCCGCGATCGCCTGCTCAACCTCGGAATCAAGTGGCCGGACAACGTCACTATCGCGACGCCGCCGGCGGCCAATACGATCGGCGCGATGGCCGACCTGACGACAAGGGATCTGCTGATCACACCGCTGTCGGTCGGGTTCAACTTCAAACTGGAAGACACCGACGCCAATCTGCTTGCCAGCCCGCGCATCCGGACACGCAACAAGGAGAAGGCGCGCATCATGATCGGCGACAAGGTGCCGGTGATTACGAATACCACGACGCCGCTGGCCACCGGAGCCTCGGTCGTTACCGGATCGGTGCAATACCTCGATGTGGGCATCAAGCTCGAAGTTGAGCCACAGATCTACGCCGAGGGCGACGTTGGCATCAAGCTCTTTCTTGATGTCAGCAATATCGTGAAGGAAATCCCCGGACCACAGGGTTCGCTGGCCTACCAGATCGGTACGCGCAGTGCACAGACCAACCTGCGGCTGCGCGATGGCGAGACCGCGATTATCGGCGGGCTGATCAGCGAACTCGACCGCAAGACCGCAGCGAAGGTTCCCGGTCTGGGCCAGCTGCCGGTGCTCGGGCGGCTATTCTCGAACAACAACTCCAATACCCTAAAGTCAGAGATCATTCTTTCGATCACACCGCGCCTCGTCCGCAGTGTCGCGACCGCCGACGCCAGCCTGCGCGACATCTACTCAGGCACCGAGTCGTCAATGCGGCAAACGCCCTTGCGACTTGACCCGGTCGGAGCGGCGAGCGGTGCACCGGCAGTTGTCAGCGGCGCGGTCCCTGGCGGCCCGAGCACGGCCCCTGTGACGCCCAGCCGTCTTCCCCCCAGGACGGCACCCAGCACCACCCGGCCCGCTGACGCTGCGCCTGCGGCGCAGCCGGCCCCAGCGAGCGGCGCGACAGCGGACACAACACCGGCCGCGACTCCCGGCGGTGAACAGGCCCAGCCAGCATCCGGTGCGCCTTCGCCCCCCCGAGCGCCGGATGCGGCGATCGAACCGGCTCCATCGAATGTCCCGGCCCCGATCACGTCGGCTCCACTCCCATCGGCACCAACTGCATCGTCAGCAGCCACATCAGCTCCAGCCACGTCGACTTCGACGACCTCGGCACCGAATCCGCCGGTAGGCAGCGGCGGGACACCGGATGTGACCATCAATGGGCCGAACAGAGTGCGCGTTGGCGAAGAGTTCGAAGTGATGATCGATGCGACGATTCCTGCGCCGCTGCAATCCCTGCCGCTGGTGATTCGCTTCGATCCGAAGGTGCTGACGCTCATCGAAGCAAGACCGGCGGACCTCGCGCGCAACAGCGGTATCGACGGCATGGCGCAAAAACTCGAGCCAACGACCGGTCGCCTCGATGTCGATTTGCAGGCAGCCGGCAAGCCGTTGTCCGGCCAGGGCAAGCTGCTCAACCTGCGCTTTGCGGCCAAGACTGCGCGCGCGCAAACCACAGTTGCCGTCGGACAGGCCAACCCCCAGAGCAATGTCGACGGGCCCGCGACTCCCAAGGCGACCTCGCTGCGGTTGCGAGTGGGACCATGAAGACCACACGCGGTTTCACGCTGATCGAACTGCTCGTCACGCTGATGCTCGTGAGCCTTGTCGCCTCCATCAGCGTGCCGCTGTATGAAGTCACTTCGACCCGACTGCGCGAAGCGGAATTGCGTGCAGCGCTGCGGCAGATCCGCACCGCGATTGACGCGTACAAGGCCGCCGCGGATGCCGGTTTGATCGCCAAGACTGTTACCGAGTCGGGCTATCCCCCGTCGCTCGAAGTTCTGGTGCAGGGAATCGAGGTGCAGAACGTGGCGGACCGCCGCCGCATCGTGTTCCTGCGCCAGTTGCCGCGCGACCCGTTCTTCCTGGAGCAGGCCGCAGCACCGGGACAGCACTGGGCCACGCGCAGCTACGGCAGCCCGCCGGACGATCCGCGGCCGGGCGACGACGTCTACGACGTCTCTTCGCGCTCTGCTCGCCTCGGACTGAACGGCGTTGAGTACCGGGAGTGGTGAGCATGCGAAGACTCGATACTGCGCACGGCTTCACGCTGATCGAACTGGTGGTCGTCATGGCGACGATCGCGCTGCTGCTGACGCTCGCGGTGCCGCGCTACTTCCACGCAATCGACAACGGCAAGCTCAGTGTGCAGCGGCAGAACATCGCGACGATCCGCGACGCCATCGACAAGTTCTACGGCGACCAGGCACGCTATCCGGAGTCACTCCAGGAGTTGGTGCAGGCGAGGTACCTGCGTTCGGTTCCAGTCGATCCGCTCACCGAAGCGCCGAACTGGATCGTCGTCGCGCCGCCAGACCCAACGCTGGGCGCCGTATTCGACGTGCGCAGCGCGCAGCGCTCCAAGGAGGAGAACGATCGTGCATCGTAGCTCTGAAGTGCGACGGCGCTGCTCCGGCCTGGTGCTGCTTGCGGTCCTTCTGTTGCTCGCACTGGCCGCACTTGCGGCACTGGTGGGCGCCGAGGTCTGGGCGACCGCGGTGCAGCGTGAGCGAGAGGAGCAGTTGTTGTTCGTCGGCGAGCAGTATCGCCGGGCAATCGAAAGTTACTGGCGCGCCACGCCGGGGCGGGTCAAGACCTTGCCAGATTCCCTGGCGGTCCTGCTGGAGGACGACCGCTTTCCGATGCCGGTACGGCACCTGCGGCGCCTGTACCGTGACCCCATTGACGAGCAGGCCGACTGGGGTCTGGTGAAAATCGACAGCGGCATTGCCGGTGTGTACTCTACCTCGACCGCAATTCCACTCAAGCGCCGTGGCTTTCCTGGTCGTCTTGCGCAGTTCGAAGACGCGAAGGACTATAAGCAGTGGCGCTTCGTGTTCCAGGTACCGGGACGGTCCGGTCGTCCGACGACTTCGCGTTCGCTGGAAGGACAGGTCGGCCAATGAATCGTTCGCTCGAGGTTGGAGAGCATCCAATGAAGCACCGCGTTCTGATCGTGGAAGACCATCACCTGCTGCGCCGGGGACTGCGAGCAATGGTTGCGGCATTGCCCGACTTCGATGTCATCGGCGAGGCGAAGGACGGCAAGGATGCGGTCCGTCAGGCGGTGGCGCTGCAGCCGGATCTGATCCTGATGGATCTGTCGCTACCGCTCATGACTGGCATCGAGGCTACAGCGCAAATCAAGGCACGCCAGCCGCATATGCGCATCATTGCGCTGACCGCGTTCAAGACCGAGGAATACGTGCACCAGGCGCTTCGCGCCGGCGTCGACGGTTATGTGATGAAGGACGTCTCCTATGAGGAACTCCTGGCGGCGCTGCGCAGCGTGATGGCCGGCAAGAAATTTCTCAGTCCGGATGTGTCTGGACAACTGGTCAGCACCTTTCTGCAGCGCGGCGCGACACCGCGTCCGGCCTCGCCGTGGGAGAAGCTCACGGTGCGAGAGCGCGGCATCCTGAAGTTGATCGCAGAAGGTCGTACCAATCGCAGCGCTGCAGAATTCCTCAACGTAAGCCCGAAGACTGTCGAAAAGCATCGCGGCAACCTGATGCGCAAACTTGGGCTCGCCAACGTCGGTGAACTCACCCTGGTGGCCCTCGAACGCGGCCTGATCGAGCGCCCGAGTACGGTATCGCGCCTGTTCGGAAATGGTCGCGACCACGAAGGCGATGGCGATGGCATCAAGAACTGGACGCACGAAGAGCGTTCACCCGATGAAATCGCAGCGGAGGAAAACATGATGAACGCAGCCACCAAGTCGAGCACAAGTCCTGGACGCTAAGCAAGGCGTGCAGCAACTCATTCACTGAGGCGGTGCGTGCGGCGGCAGCGCCCAGGAGGCACCGATTCGCGCCCCTTTGTTCGGCGTCGAATCGAGCGCGAAGCGACCACCGGTTGTCTCCATCCGCTCGCGGATGCTCCGCAAGCCGATCCCGCGAACGTGGTGCACGCCGTAACCAAACAGCGTGGCGTCGAAACCGTCCCCATTGTCCTGCACCGACAAGCGCAACTCGTTCGCTTTGCGCGCCAGCACAACCTGAACGCGCGAGGCATTCGCGTGCTCTGCCACATTGGCCAGCAGCTCTTCAACAGTGCGAAATATCACGAGCTTCAGATGCTCTGGCACTTCCAATTCCGTCACCGAAATTCGGCGCTCGACCTGAACAGTGCGGTACGTCTGCTCGAAGGTACGGCAGAGCCATTCGAGCGTCGGCAGCAGGCCCAGGTCATCCAGCAGGCTGGGACGCAGCTCGGTGGAGATTCGTCGCACATCGTCGAGCACATCGCGTAGTCGGTCGATTGCACCGTTCAGTAAATCAATCCCCCGCTCCTGCCCGCCGTTGCTGAAGCGTTGCATCGCCTCTTCGATCATGAATTTCGAAATCACGACCAGCGGCACGACCCCGCTGTGGAGCTCCGTCGCAACACGCGAGCGTTCCAATTCCCGGTTGCGCAGCAATCCATTGGCGAGCCGTCGCAACTCCGGCGCATCAGTCTTCTTCGACACGGCGTTGAGATTAGAAGGCTGCTCCGACCACGCGAGCACGTAGCTCACCTCGTCATCCTGCTCGACGCGCCTGGAGGCCATCTGCACGAGTGTCCGCCGACCACTCTTGCCACGCAGCATCAACTGGAACGACCGGGCATCACCCAGGAGAATTCGCGCCGTCGCGTCGCCGGCCATTTCGCGCCATTGCTCGGCCGCGAGATCGCCAAGCGTGAGCCCGTTTAGCTCCCCTGCTCCGAAACCGAGCATCGAAGCCGCTTCTATGGTCGCATCGACAATCTTCCCGCTCCGGTCAAGCCGAAGCGCAGCGATGGCTTCGTCGAGAGCCGTCTCCTGGCTGCGCGCCATATCCATCAGGTCGTCTCTGTCTCGCGTCTTGTCTTGGATGGACAAAGTAATCGCTGCTCACATTCAAATTAAAGTTAACGCCCCACTAACGCATGGGCAATCGCGTGTTCGGGCCGCCGACAGAACACAGGTTTGTGCGTCAAATCAAACATTGCAGCGACGAGTGCGTGTGCGTCGCGCTGGGGCGGGCCATCCACTTGTTCGGTTGCCATCGACTGGTGGTCGTAACCGTTGTGCCAACCCGATGGTGTCCGCCTTGTGCCGCGCGCTACAGGCCTGCTAGCACGCGCGGCACATATCGCTGTGTCTCGGCGTACGGCGGTATGCGGTAGCCAGCTCGGATCACCGCCTGCTCACCGGCGTTGTAACCCGCGATCGCCAGTGGCACGTCGCCACTGAACAAGTCGAGCAGCCACTTCAGGTACAGAGCGCCGCCACGCACGTTGTCGCGCGGATCAAACGGGTCGACCACACCAAATCGACGCGCGGTTGCTGGCATCAGTTGCATCAGACCCTGCGCGCCCTTGGACGACACGGCCTTCGTGTCATAGCCCGACTCGACCGCGATCACTGCGTGCAGCAGGTGCACCGGAATTTCTACCTCCTGTGCGACATCGTTCACGATCGAACTGATCACCTGTCTCGCCGGGGATGTCGCCGTGGCACCTCGCCCCGCTGCTCCGGCTGCACGGCCGACAGTGGACCCCGCAGGCGCCGAAATCACGATGGTCGGAGTGTCGGCGCCCCGAAAATTTGACAGGACCACCGTATCGTCAGCGGTACGACCGCCGTAGATCTGAGCCGACGCGGACAGCGCGGGCAGCGCGATCATCACGGCGAGGGCGACGCGAAATCCAGGCATGGGCATATGGCCTCGGTCAGGAGCTCTGGCAGGCTGACAATGGGACCTTGATAGCAAAGTCAGAGCCCGCTGGATACGGGGTATGTTCCCCATCAGGGTGGGGGGCGCTGCCAAGATTTCGCGATGAGCCGGCCGACGCTGGCCAACTCACGGGATGACTATCGGCGAAATGGATGACCGGCGGCAAGGTTCGCAGGAGCCGGCGCGATGACCTTGGTCTGAAAGTCGTCTTGCTCAGTGACACGTTGCATAGCCGTACGTCCCAGTGACGTTCAATATTGATCAGGCAGGCCGCCCGACGCTCCGTTCCTCACGAGTCAGACGCTGGTCAAGACTTCGGCAGGCTGGCGCATCGCGAGCACTCTTCCGATTCCGTTGCCGGCGCCTGCCCCCGCATCGGCCAAGTGAGCGACCGCAGGCTACTGCCGGCGGCCGCCTTAGAGGCGGACGTCCGATTCGAGCTCGTGGGAGTGTGCCCGCTTCGGGATGCGCGTCATGTCTGCAGCGGGTTGACAACGGCCTCATGCAGGCTTCAGATGCCGCGCCCTGCTGCCTACAATCCGCCATGGCACAGCGCTCAACCATTTATCGGACGGAACTGTCGGTTGCCGATCTTGATCGCCAGGTCTACGCCCGCCATTCGCTGACCCTGGCCCGTCATCCCTCGGAAACCGAGGCGCGCATGATGGTGCGCCTGCTGGCGTTTGCGCTTCACTCCGACGACGGCCTCAGCTTTGGGCGGGGCCTTTCGACTGAAAACGAACCCGATCTCTGGAAACGTGACGCCACAGGTGCGATCCAGCTCTGGATCGACGTCGGTTTGCCTGATGTCAGAGAAGTTCGCAAAGCTAGCGGCCGTGCCGCCCAAGTGGTCGTCGTCGCCTATGGCGACCGACGGTTTGACGCTTGGTGGAGTGCGTTGGCGCCGGACCTCGAGCGGCTCGAGAATCTCAGCGTACTGACGCTCACGGACGCCGATACGAGTGCGCTCGAGTCGCTGGCTTCCCGCTCGATGGAGGTGACCTGCACTATCCAGGACGGTCACCTCTGGTGGGCATCGAACGCGCAAACCGTCGAACTGGCCCCAACCGTTCTGAAGTTGGCTGCGCTTCGCTGAAGCGCGAGCGGCGCGCCGCTCACACGGTAGACGGCGTGCGGCGCCTTCCCGCTCGAGGCGCCGGCGGGACTTCGCGAGGCTTCGGACTGCAAAGATAACCATGATGGAAGCCGAGCCGCGGGTCCGCTGACTTGGGCAGTGCCACGTACTCCTGCAAGTCAGGCATCTTCACCTGCAGCCGGACTTCGTTCGACGGATAGTCGTACACCGTGATGCGGTTCAGGCCGCGGTTGGCCGTGAACAGGAGTGACTGGTCGTCGGACAGCTGGCAGGCATACACCGAATCGAGAACGGCGAAACGCGATAGTCGCATGGCGCTGACGAAGTGGCGGCTGTCCGGAACGGGACTGCCCCGCGACAACGCGTCGGCGATCTGCTTGCCGACCGCCCGCCGGTTCTTCAGCAGCGTGTCCAGATCCGGACGTTCGTCGATCATTCGGAACTGCGCAAACGAGTCGCGATCGATAAACACGATCGTCTGGCTTGCGCCGGTACAGAAGATAAGTTCGCGATCGGACAGCGTCACGTCCGAGTTGATGTGCGCCGGTACGTCGCGGCTGCAGGTCCAGTGACGCAGCACCTGCCCGGTCGGAGCGTCGATCTCGTAGGCGTATTCCTTCAGGTAGGCCATCGCCCAATCGTGATAGTCCTGATACGCCTGCGGCAGGACGCGGAAGGACAGACTGTAAAAGATGTCTCTGTCTGCATCTGCGACGACGTGCCAGCAGGTCGTCGGCAGTTCGATGCGTCGGGCAGTGCCGGTCTCGAGATCGAAGATTCCGACTTCCCGCGCCTCGCCGTCGGCCATGCGAGGATGATCCATCGACCCGTACACCAGGTACCTGCGCGATGCCGTCAGCTTGATCGCGTGAGGCAGCTTGACTTTGTGCGGACCGAGCTTCTGCCCCGACGTTAGATCGCGGACATCAAAGCGGTAGAAGAAATCCCCGATCGCGGTGACGAACTCCTGATCCGAGATCCAGACGGCGTGCGTGCTTCCGCGCAGCGAGGTGTCGTTGGTTTCGAAGCGCAGCGTGGACTGGCGTGCCAGGTGCTCCGAATTTCGTGCGTCGTAGAGCATCAGGTGCTGGCCGGTGTTGCCGAGGAAACCGATCGTGCCACCGGGGTTGACACTGACGGCATGGCCACCCGCGATACCGTCGTAGTAGCTCACCTTGTAGGCATACGCGTTATCGGCCGGATCGAACAGAAACTGGCAGACCCCTGCCATCCCCTCGAGGCCGTTGAGCCCGTTGCCATCGAGGGCGATGTGGAAGCGGTACGGATACTCTTTCATGGCAGGCGATGGCAGAAACGTCCGGCCCCGTGGCCGCGAACGAGCCGTTACGTTATAACCCATCGACAATGGGTACATCACGCAATCGACCGGCGGGTCCGGCATCGATCGTGTACCCGACAGAGCGGGGGTTACGGGTGGGGATGCGAACGAAGGCCAAACAGGCGGACGCCCCGTCCGGGCGTCGCCTGTCCACCCAGCGGCGATCGGCAACGCCTTCGGTGGAGCGCGGCTCGCCTGCGGCAGCCGTCCGCGTCAGCATCACGCAGCAGCTCGGCGCGCAACCACAGGCGTTGCTGGGTCAGACGCTGGAGGCCGCCGGCTTCTGGCGCCACCTCGAGCAGGCGCGCCGGGCGGCGCGGCTGCGC
>Ga0316605_10000533_pt1 | contig 26308 bp, 21 predicted proteins | sample OWC_soil_day20_n_FD_207666 | JGI IMG/M metagenome (GOLD analysis project Ga0316605, IMG submission 207666) | Wetland soil microbial communities from Old Woman Creek delta, Ohio, United States - OWC_soil_day20_noCT | ecosystem: Environmental > Terrestrial > Soil > Wetlands | place: USA: Ohio...
AAGGCCGGAATACTTCCCGACCATCAAGCAATCCATTGATTATAACCTTTTCCTATGCCTGGCTTCAAGATGCCCTCGCCCGCGACAACAGGAAAGGTAGAATGATTCACCAAACTATCTGCCCCCCAGCCCCATGAGCATCACACTCAAGACACCGGAAGACATCGAAAAACTGCGCATCGCCGGCCGCCTGGCGGGAGAAGTTCTTGATTACATTGCGCCTTTTGTCGTGCCTGGGGTAACAACCGCCGAACTCGATAAACTTTGCCACGACTATATGGTGCAGGTTCAAGGCTGCGTTCCCGCCCCCCTCAACTACGCACCGCCGGGCTACGCCCCTTACCCCAAGTCGATTTGCGCTTCGGTGAACCATCAGGTCTGCCACGGCGTCCCCAACGAACGGCCGCTGAAAAAGGGCGATATCGTCAATCTCGACATAACCACCATCAAGGATGGCTGGCATGGCGACACCAGCCGCATGTACATCGTCGGCAACGAAACCACCATCCTCGCCAAGCGCCTGTGCCATGTCACCCTCGAATGCCTGTGGGTCGGCATTTCCCAGGTGCGCCCCGGCGCCCATCTTGGTGACATTGGCGCTGCAATCCAGCGCCACGCCGAAAAGAACGGTTTTTCCGTGGTACGAGAATTTTGCGGCCATGGCATTGGACTCAAGTTCCACGAAGAGCCGCAGGTGCTCCATTACGGCAAGGCCGGCACTGGCGTGATTCTCGAACCCGGTATGGTATTTACCATCGAGCCCATGATTAACGCTGGCAAGGCCGCCATTTCCGAGTTACCGGACGGTTGGACCATCGTCACCAAGGATCGCAGCCTGTCGGCCCAGTGGGAACACACCATTGTCGTCACCGAATCGGGTTACGAGGTCATGACCCTCTCCGCGGCCTGTCCCGCCAACCCGCTCCAGCCGTGACTTCTACCTCCACGCTTGATATCGCCGGCGCCATGCCGGGAACGAGTGTGAAGGCCGCGCTGCGGCAGCGCCAGGCCCAGCTTCAGGCGGCCTATGAAGAAACCCAGGACGCCGATGCCCTCCTCATCGGCCGCACCCAGCTCGTTGACGACACCTTGTGCCAGATATGGCAAGCCTACGCCTTGCCGGCCGACTTTGCCCTGGTGGCGGTGGGCGGCTACGGCCGCGGCGAGTTGTACCCGGCCTCCGACGTAGACATCCTGATCCTGATCCCCGAAGGCTTCGATCCGACATCGGAACCCAAGCTGGAGCCCTTGATCGGCCTACTGTGGGATATCGGTCTGGAAATCGGCCACAGCGTGCGCAATGTATCCGAATGCATTTCCGAAGCCGCAGCCGACATCACGATCCAGACCACCCTGCTGGAAGCCCGCTTCCTGGCCGGCTCCGAGGCGTTGTTCGCCACTCTGACCACCGCCCTGCGGGTATCCCTGGACCCCCAGGCCTTCTTCAAGGCGAAACGGCTGGAGCAGGAAGAACGCTACGCCCGCTTCAATGAAACCCCCTTCAGCCTCGAACCCAATTGCAAGGAAAGCCCCGGCGGCCTGCGCGACCTACAGGTTGTGCTGTGGACGGCAAAGGCTGGCAATCTCGGCGAAAACTGGCAAGACCTTGCAAGCGCCGGGCTGCTGACCAAGGACGAATTGCGCCACCTGCGGACCGCCGAGAACTTCCTCTGCCATGTACGCATCCGCCTGCACCTGCTGGTAAAGCGACGGGAGGAGCGGCTGCTGTTCGACCATCAGGAGCGCCTGGCCCAGGTTTTGGGTATCGACGCCACCAGTGCCCGGCGCGCGTCCGAAGTGCTGATGCAACGCTACTACCGCAACGCCAAGCTGGTGACCCAGATCAACACCATCCTGCTGCAAAACATCGGCGAACGCCTGTTCCCGGTCCCCTGGCAGATACCCATCGTCATCGACCGCCATTTCCAGATGGCACGGGAACTCCTCGACGTGCGCGAGGAAGACGTCTTCGAGCGCGAGCCGGCGGCCATCCTGCACAGTTTTCTGCTGCTCGAACAACGTTCCGAACTCAAGGGCATGACCGCCCGCACCCTGCGCGCCCTCTGGCGCGCCCGCGACCGCATCGACGCCGACTTCCGCCACGATCCTGAAAACCGCAAACTGTTCCTGCGCATCTTCCAGGAAAAGCGCGGGCTGGTACACGAACTGCGGCGCATGAACCAGTACGACATCCTCGGCCGCTACATTCCCGCCTTCGGCCGCATCGTTGGTCAGATGCAGCACGACCTGTTCCACGTATACACCGTCGATCAGCACATCCTCCAGGTGCTGCGCAACCTGCGCCGCTTCACCATGGCCGAGTTCGCCCACGAGTACCCGTTCTGTTCACGCCTCATCAGCGGCTTCGAGCGCCACTGGCTGCTCTACGTCGCTGCCCTGTTCCACGATATCGCCAAGGGCCGTGGCGGCGACCATTCCAAGCTCGGCATGGCCGACGCCGAGCGCTTCTGCCGCGACCACGGCATCGAGGGCGACGACGCCGATCTGGTCGTTTTTCTCGTCGAGAACCACCTCAACATGTCCGCCGTGGCGCAGAAGCAGGATCTGGCCGACCCGGAGGTGATCGAGAACTTTGCCCGTATTGTCGGCACCGAGCGCCGTCTGACCGCCCTGTATCTGCTCACGGTAGCCGATATTCGCGGCACCAGCCCGAAGGTCTGGAACGCCTGGAAAGGCAAGCTGCTGGAAGACCTGTTCCGCGCCACCGCCCGGCTACTGCGTGGCGACAAGACACCGCAAATGGCCGGCATCCAGGAGCGCCAGGAAGAAGCGCGCAGCATTCTGCGTTTCCACGGCCTGCGTTCCGGCGTTGAGGATGCCCTCTGGCAGCAGCTCGACACCGTGTATTTCCTCCGCCACGACGCCGACGAGGTGGCCTGGCATACCCGTGCCCTCTATCACCGGCCCGAGGGTGACGACCCCGTGGTCAAGGCCCGCGTCCTGCCCAACGAAGGCGGTCTGGAGGTGATGATCTACACCCGGGATCAGCGCGATCTATTTGCCCGCCTGTGCGGCTTCTTCGCCCGTCTCGGCTACTCCATCGTCGAAGCTACCATCCACACCACGCGCCACGGTTACGCCCTCGACAGCTTCGTCCTGCTCGATCCCAACGGCCAGTTCGCCTATCGCGACATGCAGGCTCTGGTGGAACACGATCTCACCGCCCACCTGCAACAGCAGCCGCCCCTGGAGGGGCCGATTTCTGGCCGCCTGTCGCGCCTGGTCAAGCACTTCCCGATCACGCCGGAAGTCAGCATGCGCCCTGACGAACGCGGGCAGCACTGGCTGATGTCGGTCACTGCCGCCGACCGTCCCGGCCTGCTTTATTCGATTGCCCTGATCCTGGCACGACATCATGTCTCGCTGCATACGGCCAAGATCAGCACCCTCGGCGACCGGGTCGAGGACACCTTCCTGATCCGGGGCGACGAACTGGCAAAAACCGCCACCCTGGTGCGCCTGGAACAGGAACTTCTGGAGGCTCTGCAGACATGAACTGGATACGTGAGGAATTCACCTTTCACGACCTGCAACGGCTGCTGTTCAAGCTCGCCGAACGGGTCAAGGTGTTTCGCGGCCTGACGCCGGCCGAAATCAGCGAACTCCTGTCCCACGCGGAGAAGTGCACCTTCAAGGCCAGTGCCCCCATCGTCAGCGAAGGCAGCGTCGGCAACCACATGTACCTCATCATCAATGGCGATGCGGTGGTAACCAAACACGGTCGTGGCGGCGATGTGGAACTGGCCCGCCTCGGTTCCACCGACAGCTTCGGCGAAATGGCCCTGGTGGACAACGCCGCCCGCAGCGCCACGGTGAAGGCGATTGGCGACTGCGTTCTGGTGCGTATCGGTGAGAACGCCTTCGAGACCACGCCCGAAATCGGCATGAAAATCTATCGCAACATGGCGCGGGTGATGTCCGAGCGGCTGCGCGATGCCGACGAACAACTGGCCTGGCGACTTTAGCGTGAAATAACAAAAACGAGCGCCGGGTAATACATCGAGCGCGGCGAGCAAACTGATAGCCTCCCCCGCGAGGGGGAGGATGGGAGGGGGCGGGACTTTATGCCGCTTTTCGCGTGTTTCATCATCGGTGGGTGGTATTGCCAGATCATGAGCGTTCGGCTGACACGCTGAAATCACCCTAATTATTGCGCTGCAGCAGCCGTTAATTCAGGCACAACACCGCAATACTGGAAATTCATCATGTCGCCCTCCACCTCTGCCTGCCACGGCTGGAACTGCCCGAACCGGGTCTCCTGCCAGATGCACATGATCGACCCCGCCACGCAACCCTGGCTGCGCTTCTTCCAGCCGGCCCATGTGGGCAATCAGTGCGAGTTCTTCACGCCGGTATCGCCCAACGGCGCCACGGAACGCAAGGTCGACTAAGCTCTGTCCGCTCAGTCGTCGGCCCCGCCACCGCCGTCCGGAAACAGCACGTCGGTGAAGCCGAAGCGGCTCAGGTCGCGCATTCGCATCGGGTACAAAATCCCATCCAGGTGATCGCACTCGTGCTGGACCACGCGGGCGTGGAAGCCGTCCACCTCGCGCTCGATGAGATTGCCTTGCAGATCAAAGCCCCGGTAGCGCAGGCGCAGCCAGCGCGGCACCACGCCACGCAGGCCGGGCACCGACAGGCAGCCCTCCCAGCCCTCCTCCATCTCGTCAGATAAAGGCGTCAGCTGGGGGTTGAGCAATATCGTGCGCGGCACCGGATCGGCTTCCGGGTAGCGCTGATTGGCGTCGAAGCCAAAAATCACCAGACGCAGATCGACGCCGATCTGGGGCGCCGCCAGACCGACACCATCGTGGGCTTCCATGGTTTCCGTCATGTCATCGACCAGCGCCAGCAAGGCCGGCGTACCGAAGGCTTCCACCGGACGCGCCACCCGTAGCAGGCGCGGATCACCCATGCGCAGGATTTCGCGGATCATGCTTAGCCCTGGCTGCCTTCCGCTTCGCAGAGGTTCTCGATAACGTTGCGCACCTGGCCCATGGCCTGGTGAAGGATTTCCTCGATGGCATCGAAGCGAATGGCGTGGGCGCTGTCGGCGCGGCCGGCGGCCCAGTTGGCGATGACGCAGAGCGCAGCGTAGGGCAGGTCCAGTTCTTTGGCCAGGGAGGCCTCGGGCATGCCGGTCATGCCGACGATGTCGGCCCCGTCCCGCTCCAGGCGGGTAATTTCAGCGGCGGTTTCCAGGCGCGGGCCCTGAGTCGTGGCATACACGGCGCCATCGCTAATGGCTTGGCCGGCGCGCTGGGCGGCGGCAAGGAGTTCGGCGCGCACACCAGCATCGTAGGGCTCGGTGAAGTCGATATGCACCACGGGCTTGCCGGAGGTGCCATCGCCCTCGAAATAGGTCATGCCACGGCCCCAGGTGTAGTCGATGATCTGGTGCGGCAGCACCAGGGCGCCCGGCGGCAAATCGGCACGGATGGCGCCGACCGACGCCACGGAAACTACCCGGTTGGCCTTGCCGGCGTTCTTCAGCGCCCAGATGTTGGCGCGGTAATTGACCAAATGAGGCGGAATCGTATGGCCGAAACCGTGACGGGCGAGAAACACCACGTCACGACCACGAATGCGGCCAAACGCCAGGGGAGCGGAAGGTTCGCCGTAGGGTGTGCGCACCACTTCGCGATGGGAAATATCGAGACTGGAAAGTTGCGTCAGACCGCTGCCGCCGATGATTGCCAACATAGTGAATATCCGAGAAAAAGTGGCGCGGATTCTAGCATCCTGCGTTCCGCCCCTCGGTTCGCCGGGCTAATGGAAATCCCGGCTCGCCGTGGGCAGGCGGCCGAGGAGTTCGGTGTGGTCCATCAGCCGCTTGGCCAGCAGGTGCACCACCTCGCCCTCCCGTTGCAGGATGCCCAACACGCCCAGCAGACGGCCTTCCAGCAGTTCCCGGCGCTGGCTTTCGGCGAGATAGGGATGGACGATCACGTTGGCCATCCCCGTCTCGTCTTCCAGGGTGAGGAAGATCACACCGCTGGCAGTACCGGGGCGCTGGCGGCCGGTGACGATGCCCACGGCCCGGGCTGGACGGTTGTGTTCGAGCCGGCGCAGATCGGCGGCGGCGCTGTAACGCCAGCGTTGCAGATGGGGCCGCAGCAGGCTCAGGGGATGACGCCCGAGAGTCAGGCCAAGGCTGGCGTAATCAGCCACCAAATCGTCGCCTTCGCTGGGGCTGGGCATGGGCACGGCAAGTTCGCGCGGTGGCGCGTCGTCCAGCAAATCGCCCTGAATCGCCGTCCCAGCGGCCGCCCAGGCTGCCTGCCGGCGATGGCCCGCCAAGCCTGCGAGGACGTTGCCCGCCGCCAGGGCCTCCAGATCGCCGCGCGACAGCCGCGCCCGGTGGGCCAGATCGGCCACATGGCGGAACGGCCCCTGACGCCGCGCTGCGGCAATGCGTTCGCCGGCGCCCTGCCCGAGGCCACGAAGCAGATACAGGCCAAGGCGCACGGCACCGCCCTGCTCTACTACGCTCTCCCACTCGCTCACCGCCACGTCCGGCGGCAACACCTCGACGCCATGCCGCCGCGCGTCCTGGGTCAGTTGTGAAGCCGAATAGAAGCCCATGGGGGAACTGTTGAGCAGCCCCACCAGAAACGCCGCCGGTTCGTGGCGCTTGAGCCAGGCCGAGACATACACCAGCAGGGCGAAGCTGGCGGCGTGGGATTCGGGAAAGCCGTAATCGCCGAAGCCCTCGATCTGGCGGAATAGAGCCTCGGCGAATTCCTGCGCATAGCCGCGCTCGGCCATGCCGTTCAGCAGCTTGTCGCGGAACGGCGCCAGGCCGCCCTTGCGCTTCCAGGCCGCCATGGCGCGGCGTAACTGGTCGGCCTCGCCGGGGGTGAAGCCGGCGGCGACGATGGAAAGCTGCATCGCCTGTTCCTGAAAAATCGGAATGCCCAAAGTGCGCTCCAGCACCGACTTCACCGCCGCATTCGGGTAGCTCACCGGCTCCTTGCCCTGGCGCCGGCGCAGGTAGGGATGGACCATGTCGCCTTGGATCGGCCCCGGCCGCACGATGGCGACTTCGATCACCAGATCGTAAAACGCCTTTGGCCGCAGGCGCGGCAGCATGGCCATCTGGGCGCGAGACTCCACCTGAAACACGCCGATGCTGTCGGCGCGGCAGAGCATTTCATACACCGCAGGATCTTCACGCGGAATGTCCTGCATGCGGAACGTCTTACCCCGCTTCCTCCCCACCCAATCCAGAGCGCGGCGGATCGCCGAGAGCATGCCCAGGGCCAGCACATCCACCTTCATCAGGCCGAGGGCGTCGATGTCGTCCTTGTCCCACTGGATCACGCTACGCTTTTCCATGCGCGCGTTTTCGATCGGCACCAGCCGGTCCAGCCGCCCACGGGCGATGACGAAGCCGCCCACGTGCTGCGACAGGTGGCGCGGAAAGCCGATCATCTCCCGCGCCAGCCAGAGCCAGCGCACCACCGCCGGGTGTTCGGGATTAAGGCCTACGGCGGCGAAGCGCTCCGGCCATTCCTCGCGCTTGTCCCACCAGGCCAGGCTGGAGGTCAGGGCGTCGATCACCTCCAGCGCAAACCCCAGCGCCCGCCCCACGTCGCGCAGGGCCGAGCGGTTGCGGTAGCAGATCACCGTCGCCGCCAGAGCCGCCCGCTCGCGGCCGTATTTGCCGTAGATGTACTGCACCACCTCCTCGCGCCGCTGATGCTCGAAATCCACGTCGATATCCGGCGGCTCCTTGCGCTCCCGCGAGACGAAGCGCTCGAACAGCATGCTCGACTGGGCCGGGTCCACCTCGGTGATGCCCAGCGCGTAGCACACCGCCGAATTCGCCGCCGAGCCGCGCCCTTGGCAGAGAATGCCCTGCCGGCGGGCGAAGCCGACGATGTCGTACACCGTGAGGAAGTACGGCTCGTACTCCAGCTCGGCAATCAGCGCCAGCTCATGTTCCACCTGGGCCAGCACCTTATCCGGCGCACCTTCCGGGTAACGCACGAGCAAACCCTTTTCCACCTCGGCGCACAGATAGGCCGCCGGCGTCTGCCCCGGCGGCACGATCTCCTCCGGGTATTCGTAGCGCAGCTCGTCGAGGGAGAACTGGCAGCGATCCGCCACCGCCAGGGTTTGCGCCAGTAACTCGGGCGGGTAGAGTCGCGCCAGGGCGAGGCGCGAACGCAGGTGGCGCTCGGCATTGGCGAACAGGGCGTGGCCGGCCTCGGCCACCGAGGTCTTCAGGCGCAGGGCCGTCATCACGTCCTGCAAGGGACGCCGGCCACGCCGGTGCATGTGCACGTCCCCCGCCGCCACCAGGGGCAGGCCCGCCCCGTGGCCGAGGGCGCGCAGACGAGCCAGGCGCTCGGCGTCATCCGGCGCCAGATGGCGCTCCCAGGCGATCCAGGCGCGGCCAGGGAAACGCTCGGCGAACCAGGCGGCGTCCTCTGCCGCCGTTTCCACCCTGGCATCGGCTGGGGGAACCCAGAGCGCGAGGCAGTCCGGCACCCCCTCCCCGTTCCAGCCCGCCAGATCGCCCCGGGTCAGGTGGTAGGCGCCCTTCTCCGCCCGCCGCCGGCCAAGGGAAACCAAGGCCGAAAGATTGCCGTAGCCGGCCCGGTTGCAGGCCAGCAGCACCAGCTTGAGGCCGCAGGCGAGGCGCAGCTCGGTGCCGATCAGCAGTTTCAGCCCTGCCGCCGCATTAATCCCTTTTACGGCCTGATGGGCGCGCACAATGCCGGCGAACGAACACTCGTCGGTGATCGCCAAGGCCACGTAGCCGAGGGCCGCCGCCTGTTCCGCCAGTTCCTCGGCGTGGGAGGCGCCGCGCAGGAAACTGAAATTGGAGAGGCAGTGCAGCTCGGCGTAGCCAGGGAGTTCAGGCAAACCAGCCATGGAGATACCAACCTCCCGGCCCGCACAGTTCCCGATAGACCCAGGCCCAGCGGTGGTCGGCAGTGCGGGCGATGAAGTAGTCGCGGCGCAGGTCGCCGGGGGCGGCGATGGTGGCAGGCTCAGCGTCTCCGCTTGCCAGGCCGCCGTCCCACCAGCCGGATTCGATGCGTTCCGGCCCGGCGAGGAGCTTCATGGGACCACACAGGCTGGGACGGCCGTCCCGCGCGGCGATTGGACGCGGGTGCGCCAGGAGCCAGAAAGGACGCGGCATTGCGGCATGCTCGGGCTGAAAGGCCGTCTGGATGCGGCTTGCGGGCAAGGCAAGATTTACCAGGGGCGCCCGGCAGGTGGCGCATTCGGGCCGGTGGTCGGCCACCAGGGCGAGGCGGTAAACCTGGGCCGCACCGAGGCGGGCTTGCAGACGTTCCACCAGGGAGGCCATGGCGTCCTGCGCCGCGCCCACCTCGTCCAGGGCGTCGAACAGGCCGGCGCTGGCGGCGGGGGAAGGCTCAATCCGCGTCGCCTCCAGACGCAGGCTTTCCACCGGAGCCGGCAGCGGCAGGCGCTCCAGGCGCTCGCGCAGCACCCGGTCCAGCCGCGCCGGGCTGCGGGTGGCGCTGGCGAAACCGAGCACCAGTTCCGTCGCCGGCCCCTGCCGATGGCCCAGGATCAGGCGGCATTCGGCCATCACGCTCTGGCGCTGGGCGAGCCAGCCGGCCAGGGCGGCGGTGAGGCGACGGGCGGCGAACAGCAGGGCCTCGGCCCGGTCGCTCGGCGCCGGCAGCTCGATGGAGCGGGCGAACTGGAGCGGAAAGGCGAACTCCGGGCGCGGGTCGGGCAGCTCGCCGTAGGCCTTGGCGATCAGGCCCATGACCGCAGGGCCGAGGCGGCGCGTGAGTTCGGCCCGGGGCAGGCGGCGCACCGCCGCCAGGGTGCGCAGGCCAAAGCCTTCCAGCCGCCGCGAGGTGACGGCCGGCAGATCGAGTGCCGCCACCGGCAGACGGTCAAGGGTCGAAGCCAAGGCGGCCGGCTCGGTGCAGGCGGCAACAACGCGGGTCGCCGTCTCCTCCGGCGCGACACCGGGTGTACTCCCCTGCCCTGCCCGCTCCAGCCAGAGCGCGGCCTGGAGCGTCGGCGCCAAGGCCAGACGGGCGCTCAGGCCCTGCACCGCGAGGCCCTCGGCCACCTGCCGGGCGATCCGCTCCCAGCCGCCAAACAGGCGTAAGCAAGGGCCGATCTCCAGCAGCAGCCGGTCCGGCGGCTCCTGGCTGATGCGGGGCGTGAAGGCACCAGCCCAGCAGGCCAGGCCGTCGAGGTCAGGCGGGGACGGACTGGATGGCGTGGAACTGGGGCCGGGCAGCAGCCCCAGGGCCAGCCACAAAGGCATCGTGCTTGCCACGGGACACCCCCATGATCGGACGCAAGGGCGCAAGACGCAGCGGCAGGGCCAGAGGCGGCCCGCGCCGCTTGAGCAGTTCCAGCTCCAGGTCGCCCTCGGCCAGGGCGCTCATGCGGATGCGCAGGGGCGCCGCCGAGGCCTCGGCCCGGGCCTTCTCGGGGCGGAACACGAAGGCCGCCGCCGCCGAATTGGCCGCTGCCACTTGCAGCCGCCGCACCGCGCGGGCATCGGCCTGGGGCAGCCAGGCCATCACCGCGCCGGGGGCGCCGCTGGCAAGCGCCTGTTCGGCCGCCCACAGAGCCTGGTCGGCCCGCGCCGGCGACACCACCACCAGCCGCGCCAGATCGATACCGCAACCCGCCCAGGCCGGCCCATGGAGCGGAAACGGCGGCGCCACCAGCAGCGTCCATCCGCCGGACTCGCGCTGGGCCTGCAAGGCCGGCAGCAGCAGGGAAATCTCGCCGATGCCGGCACCGTCGAGCAGAATTTCCGTCAGCGCCCCCCGGGGCCAGCCGCCGCCGGGCAGGGCCGCATCCAGATCGGCAAAGCCGCTCGGCAGAACCGGCAGCGGCGCGCTGGCGAACTGGTCGCCGCGCCAGATATCGGGACGGGCCAGCAGGGGAGAGAGAGCGGCAGACGACCCCATGGCGTTAGCGCGAAAAAATGGAATCGAGCGCTGGGTCAAACATTGAGCGCAGCGAGCAAGGCAATCGCCTTCCCCGCGAGGGGGAGGTCGGGAGGGGGCGGGCCTTTATGCCGCCTTTCGCGTATTTCATGTTTAGGGGTGCAGTCAGCGTATCCATGAGCGTCACATCGGGAAACCGTCGCGGATCAGGCCCACGGCGATGCCTTCGATCTCCAGGGGGCCATCGACCACGATGGGGGCGAAATCCGGGTTCTCGGCAATCAACTCGACGCGCTTGCCGCTGCGCTTGAGGCGCTTCACCGTCACCTCCTCGCCGAGGCGGGCCACCACGATCTGCCCCGAGCGGGCCTCGCTGGTCTTATGCACCGCCAGCAGGTCGCCGTCGAGAATGCCCACATCCACCATGCTGTTGCCGCGTACCTTGAGCAGGTAGTCGGCCTTGGGGGTGAAGAAATTGGCCGACATGGGCATCCGGCCGAGCTGGTTTTCCACCGCCAGCAGGGGGCTGCCCGCCGCCACCGAACCGATCAGGGGCAGGCCCAGCTGCTCCACCAGCCGGATGCCCCGGGCCGAGCCCGGCTCCAGCACGATGGCCCCCTTCTTCGCCAGGGCCTTGAGGTGATCCTCGGCAGCATTGGGGGAGGCGAAACCGAAGGCATTGCAGATTTCCGTCCGCGTCGGCGGCGCCCCGAGGACCTCCAGGGTGCTGCGGATGAAATCAAGAATCTCCCGCTGGCGCGGGGTGAGCGAATCGGCGGCCATGGCCATCTCCCGGTAACTGTGTTTATATACAGTACCAGAAGAATTGGCGGAGGTCTATGGGGATTTCAGAATGGCCGGGGCAGCGTGAAAAAACCAGCCACGAAACTGACCTAAAAGCATCTACCCACGGCCTTGCCTTCAGTAACTCACTCTGCCCTTAATGATCCACTAGCTGGCACACCCATGATGATGTTGTTGGATAGGAGACATAGTGCCTCAGTATCTAATCGGTCAGCGCCAATGAATCTGAACTCTTCTTAAGTTTTGGTTGGGGCCCAGAAACTGAGGCCGAGCGCCCTGATTTTCTGTTGATTGTCAGTTGTCTGTAGGTTCCAACGTTTTTCCAAAAAATTGAGCAATTGAATTCCACGCTTCACTATCTGCTCAGGCCCCCACTCGGGTAACGTTGCAACTTCGTTTTCTGAATATGATCCATATCGATATCCCGTCATATTCTTATCATCGCCAAGTTTTTCAGGAAAGCTTTTATTGCCAAGAGATGAGTTACGCGGTCGCGCCAACGGTAGCAGATTGCCAAGCGAGTTCCGCAGAAGTCGCTTCTGTGTTGGAGTGAACTTAGAAAATCTCTCAGTCCAATATGGGTCTCGAGCGCGCTGCGGGTAGATATGTTCGATAGTCTCGTAATCATCCTTGTAGTTCTCCTTAGAGAACTCCTTCCAACTCAACTTTTCACGACTACTTCTGGAATTTTGCTGAAGATGAAGCTCATATTCATAGAGGAAATATTTGATTGAGTGCCAACCATAATAGCCATGACCATTCTTAACCCAATCGCTAAGGTGCTCGTGCAATGGCGTCTCTTTAAATAGCTCATTTACAGCGTTTTCAACATATGAAATAAGCTGCTCCGTGGATATTCTGCCGGTGGCATATTGCAGGTACGATTCAGATGCATAAAACCTACGTCCATAAAGAGCAGGACTGCGCTGACCAAAGGAAATAAAAAAGCTAAGTTTTTCATAGGCAACCAGAAAGCGAATTCGTTTTTCTGCGTTACTTTCCTGGCGATACAATGCCAAAAGTATAGGATTGGGACTGTGTCCTTTGAGGCGTCCAATCCTTTCAAGCTCCATCTTTTCTCTGTCAGTCCAATCGGACTGCGCAGGGGTGCTAAGTTTGAAATACAGTTCAACTGAGCTTTTGAGGTGCTGAGCAAATCCATCAATAAAGTCACGCGTCAAAGGTGGTAGATCGTCTTCAGGCGTCAGCTTTGTACCAATTCGTTTTGGCGTGAACAGATAGTTCAACAAATACCTGTTGTAGTGTTCCACCGTTGCCATAATCCGACGATTCTCAGCATCTTTTTCAGTTCCATCCCCACTTTCCTCTTTTACTAAATTCTTAAGGAAAAAGTACGAAAATTGGACTTGTAAAAATTCATCATCATCCAACAGGCGTTCTTCGTTTTTTCCGAGATAGTGGTATGCGGATTTCCATGCATCATTGATCTTTCGTCGCAATACCGCATCTCTACCATTGGGCGTGGGTAACCGAGTTGATAAGAATATAAGCCGATTCTTTAGGAGTTCTAGGGTAGAGAGTGGCTTCCCCCGGTTGTTCATCGTCTCAAACGTAACGAATACATCGATATCAGAGGCAATCTCGTAAACGTTGAAAACAAGTTGCTGCGTTACCTTAGTGAATAGTGTTTCAAGTTGGCTGGCACTGAGCTCTGCGATCTGTTCCTTGAAGAAGTTTTTTGCCCCTATCAGTTGTTTCGTGTAAATCGTTACTTCGTCAGGGAGGTGGACATCAGACTCTTCGAGAAATATACGGGTCTTAAGGAACTCGTAGCTGGGGTTATCTTTTTCATAGCCAAAAATGTAGGCTCGTTCTGGTCCACCAATTTTTTTATCGAAGATGTACTTTCGCCGAAGGTCTGAAACTGGCGTGAAGTTCAACTGATCTAGTTGACATATTTCCAGTATCGCCTGAATTAGGATAACGACGCTTGTTAAGCGTTGTTGACCATCAACAACGTAGTATGGTTTATAACGGCGAGACTCTATTACCCATATATCATCATCCCATTTTTTCCATTTAGTTTTCGGAACGATTTCTAGGGTTAACACCCCCGTGTAGTGCTTACCATCTCCATGCAACTGTTCAAGGTCTAGCCAAAAATCCCTAAGCTGATCTAGCCCCCACGCATAGCCACGCTGATAATCAGGAATACGATATAGGGATTCGGTGAAGATTTTCGATACTGTAAAGAGTTCTGTTTGCACTTAAATACATCCTTATTCATGAAGATGACTCTATAGTCAGTGGCTCGATTTACGTCGTATGGAGGTATATCTAGAATTCATCCCGTATTGATGGCTGCAACGATATCATGGTCTTAGCAATCTGGAATATCCCATTCGAGGCCCCATTAACTCGCCCCCCCTGCTGGTAAATTACCCGCCATGCAGGCCTCCATCCCCCCTTCCCTCGCGGCCCTCGGCCCGGACTGGCCTTTCGCCGGCGACGATCCTTTTGCCAGCCACGCCTTCCTGAACACCTGCGAAACCCACGCCGCAGCTTCGCCATTGATGGGTTGTAATGAAAAGGGGCCAGGGTCGAAATAATCTAGGTTAGGTATGCGGCCAGATGAAAACATCCGGGGACATGCCGGTAACGTAAAATTGGCGTCATGCATTTCCCCGCCTTACGCCGACGCCTCAGGGCACTCCTGGTCGCTGTTCTTCTGGCCCCCTCCGGCATGGCTTGGGCGCTGGAGCACGTCGCCCTGCAGCTGAAGTGGAGTCATGCCTTCCAGTTCGCCGGCTATTACGCCGCCGTGGAGAAGGGCTATTACCGGGAGGCGGGCCTCGATGTGCAATTGCTTGAAGCCACGCCTGGCGCCGACCCCCTTGAATCCGTCCTGACAAATCAGGCCCAGTATGGTGTCGGCACCAGCAGCCTGCTGCTGGCCCGCAAGGCCGGCAAGCCGGTGGTTGTTCTGGCGGCGATATTCCAGCATTCGCCGCTGGTGCTTGTTGCCCGCCAGGATGGATCAAAAAAGGGAATCCAGGGCATTCATGACCTCGTTGGCAAACGGGTCATGATCGAACCCCAGTCCGACGAATTAATTGCCTATCTCAAACAGGAAGGCATTCCCCTCGACCGCCTGGTCCAGATACCCCATAGTTTCAAGGTGGAGGACCTGATCGAGGGCCGGGTGGATGCGATTTCCGCCTATGTCAGCAACGAGCTTTACTACCTGGATCGCGCCGCCCTCGCTTATCAGATCTATACGCCGCGAACCGGCGGCATCGACTTCTACGGCGACAATCTATTCACCACCGAACAGGAACTCAAGGCGCATCCTGAGCGGGTACGCGCCTTCCGCGAGGCCAGCCTTCGAGGATGGCAGTATGCGATGCAGCATCCGGAAGAAATCGCTGATCTCATCTTTGCCAAGTACTCCAAGCAGCACCCGCGAGACTTCTATCTCTTCGAGGCCCGGCGCATGGCCTCTTTGCTGCGCACCGATCTGATCGAAGTAGGCTACATGAACCGCGGACGCTGGCACCACATCGCCGACACCTATGCCGACCTCGGCTTGCTGCCCCGCAACTACCCCCTCGATGGCTTTTTTTACGAACCCGACCCCCATCGCGACCTGACGCCCCTGTATGTCGCGCTAGCCCTGCTCGCCACCGTCAGCGCCATCGCCGTGTACATCCACAGCATCAACCGCCGCCTTTCCCGCGCCTTGAGTGAAAGCCGCGCGGCGGAACAGCGCATCCGCCATCTGGCTCAGCACGATACCCTGACAGACCTGCCCAACCGGGCGCTGTTTTCCGACCGCCTCAACCAGGCCATGGCCAGCGCCCGTCGCGATGGCGGACAAATGGCGGTCATGTTCATGGATCTGGATAACTTCAAGCCGATCAACGACAACCTGGGACACGATATCGGCGATCGCCTGCTCCAGCAGGTGGCAACCCGGCTGCGCGGCAGCCTGCGCGAATCCGACACCGTGGCCCGTGTGGGCGGCGATGAATTCATCGCCCTGCTCCGCAACGCGAAAGATGTGGCCGATGTCCTCGCCGTGGCGAAAAAGCTCAGCGACGCCCTGATTCAACCCTTCGACATCAACGGACACTCCATCGTGATTTCGGCCAGCATTGGCATAGCCTTCTACCCCGATCACGGCTCCAACGACATCGAACTCCTCAAACATGCCGATGAAGCCATGTACGAAGCCAAACGGAACGGACGCAATCAGGTACGGATTTTTGGGCAGGCCTGAATCCGGGCCGAGTGATTTTTCTCACCCTTCCACTCCTTGCCGTGCAAGGCCCAGCAAACCTCTGCTGATACCCGACCCCTGCTGGTAAATTAGCCGCCATGCAGGCCTCCATCCTCCCCTCCCTCGCGGCCCTTGGCCCGGACTGGCCTTTCACCGGCGACGATCCCTTTGCCAGCCACGCCTTTCTGAGCGCCTGCGAAACCCATGGCGCGGCCTCGCCCTTGATGGGCTGGGAGCCTTGCCATGTGGCGTTGCGGGATGATGCGGGCGCGCTGCTTGGCCTGCTGCCGCTCTACCAGCGCAGCCATTCCTACGGTGATTTCGCCTGGGACTTTGGCTGGGCCGGGGCCTGGGAGCGCATGGGGCTGCCTTATTACCCGAAGCTGGTGACGGCGATTCCTTACACGCCCTCCCCCGGCCCGCGCCTGCTGGTGGCGCCGAGGGCTGACGGAGCGGCGGTGCGGGCGGGGCTGATTGCGGCGGCGCTGCAGATGGTGCGCGAACTCGATGTTTCCTGCTGGCAGTGCCTGTTCGTCACCGACGATGACCGCGAGGCCTTGCAGGACGCGGGCCTGCTGCTGCGGCAGAACGTGCAATATCACTGGCAGCGGCGTGGCGAGGGAGATTTCGAGGACTTTCTCGCCGGCCTGACGGCGAAGCGGCGCAAGGAAACCCGGCGCGAGCGGCGGCGTGTGGCGGAGGCCGGGGTGGAACTGCGCACACTCCACGGCGATGAGATTGACGACGCCCTGTGGCCGGCGATCCACCGCCATTACCTCACCACCTTTCAGCGCTACAACAGCCCCGCTGCCTTCACCGAAGACTTCTTCCGCGACATGGGGCGGCAACTGGGGCGGCGCATGGTGGTCTTCGTCGCCTTTCTGGATGGCGAAGCGGTGGCATCGTCGATCTGCTATCGCAGTTCAAGCGCCCTCTTCGGCCGCCACTGGGGCGCGGACCGGGAGGTGGATTGCCTGCATTTTGAGCTGTGCTACTACCAGGGCATCGATTATTGCCTGCGCGAGGGGCTGCAAAGCTTCGAGCCCGGCGCCGGCGGCGAACACAAGATCGCCCGGGGTTTCATGCCGATCAGCACCTGGTCTGGCTACTGGATCGCCGACCCGCGCCTGCGGCGGGCGGTGGAGGATTTTCTGGCGCGGGAAAACAAGGCCCTGGAGCACTACGCCGACGAGGCCGGAGCCCATGGGCCGTATCGGGCGGGGCTGGGGTAACTAAAAACCTCTCACCACAGAGACACAGAGGCACAGAGTAAAAGCAAATCGTTGTGCAATGGGGGGAATACCCCAGTTTTGGCATTTCTCTGTGCCTCTGTGTCTCTGTGGTTCGACTTCGGTTTTTGTTTAATGCCGTCAGCCTTAGCGCCCGGTTTTGCGCCGGGCGGTGACAGTTTCGCCGCCGATGCCCCAGTTGTCGGTTTCCACTTCGTCGATTACCACCACGGTGGTGGCCGGGTTCTTGTTCAGTACATCTTGCAGCAGTTGGGTGACGCCCTGGATCAGGGCGGCTTTCTGCTCGGCGCTGGCGCCTTCTCGGGTGATCTTGATATTCACGTAGGGCATGGGGCACTCCTTGGTGGGGTGAAAGACACGGGGCGGGCGGCCCAGAAGGCGCCCGTGGAAACACATACCAGTCCGGCCAGGAGCCAGCCGCTGAGGGGCTCGCCAAGCAGGGGCGCGGCGGCGAGGCCGGCGAGCACGGGCACCAGGGCGATGAGGGCGCCGGTACGCTGCGGCCCCAGTATGGCCACCGCCTTGAGGAACAGCAACATGGCGACGATGGTGGGGCCGATGCCTTGGTAGAGGCCCTGGATCAGCAGCGTGGTCATGGGCACGGCGTCGAGTTGCTTCGGCAGCCAGAGCAGATACACGGGCAGGTAGGCCGCCGCCGAGCCGAGGGCGACGAAGCGCGTCAGCACCCAGGGGCTGTAGCCCCAGCGCTTGGCGAGCACGCTGTAAAACGCCCAGGCCACGGAGGAAGCGAGAATGAGGCCATCGCCCATCAACACAGCCCCGGCGCCCTGCCCTGCATCGCCCGAAAACAGGGGCACCGAGACCAGGCCGATGCCGAGGGCGATTCCCGCGAGGCCGCCGAGGCTGGCCCTGGAAGGCCGGGTGCCAGCGAGGAACCACGCCACCGCCGCCACCAGGAAGGGTTGCAGGCCCGGCAGCAGGATCGCGCCGTGGGCGGCCGGGGCCTGCTTGAAGCCGGCATACACCAGCAGGCCGTAAAGCAGGCCGCCGAGGCCGCTCAAGGCCCAGAGCCGCAGGTCGCGCCAGACGTCAGCGGGCAGGCTGCCGATGAAGGGCAGCAGCAACAGGGCGGCGGTGCCGAGGCGCAGGGCGAGCACGTCGTAGGGCGTGAGGAGGCTCTTGCCGCCGAGGCGGGAAATCAGGATGAAGCCGGTCCAGATCGCCACCGTGCCGCCAGCGGCGAGATAGCCCCAGAGGTGTTCCTTTTCCTTGCTCATGGCCTTGCTCCCAAGCGTTGCGATGGTGAGAGCTTGGCGTCGGCGGATGATCTTGTAAAATGAATTATAAAGATCACATCCATCGCGAGACGAGATTATGGACTTAGACGAACTGCACATCTTCCGCACCGTGGTGCGGGAAGGCGGCGTGACCAAGGCGGCGACCAAGCTGCATCGGGTGCAATCCAACGTGACGACGCGGATACGCGGCCTGGAGGAGGATTTGGGGGTGGAGTTATTCGTGCGCGAGGGCAAGCGCATGTTGCTTTCGCCAGCGGGCCGGCTGCTGCTCGACTACGCCGACCGGCTGCTGAATCTGGCAGATGAGGCCCGCGCCGCGATCACCGAGGGCAAGCCCATGGGCCGGCTGCGTCTGGGCTCGATGGAAAGCACAGCAGCGGCGCGGCTGCCGCAGCGGCTGGCGGAGTTTCACCAGCGTTTTCCGCAGGTCACGCTGGAACTGCGTACCGGCCCTACCGGGGCGCTACTGGCGGATGTAACCGAGGGCCGCCTCGACTGTGTGCTGGTGAACGGCCCGGTGCAGAACGAGAAGCTGCAGACGATTCCGGTGTTCGAGGAGGAACTGGTGCTGGTGGCGCCGGCGGGGCACCCGGCGATTCATTCGCCGCTGGATGTGCGCACCCGGACCCTGCTCACCTTCGAGGCCGGCTGCTCCTACCGGCAGCGCCTGGAATCCTGGCTCGCTTCGGCCAGCGTGGTGCCGGAACGGGTGGTGGAGCTATCGTCGTACCACGCCATGATCGGCTGCGCGGTTTCGGGCATGGGTATCGCCCTGGTGCCAGAGAGCCTGCTCGACAAGCTGGCGGTGGCGGGGACGATATCGGTGCACCGCCTCGCGCCGCGTTTTTCGAAGGCGGAAACCGTGCTGGTAAGCCGCGAAGGCAGCACCAGCCCGTCGGTGCTGGCGCTGACGGAGATACTGCTGGAGGCGGGGAAGGTCGAGGCGACGGTCGCGGCTTAGGCGAAGGTATCGACGCTGTTGCCCAGGTTGGGCGGATTACTCACAGCAGCCATGGATTCGGTGGCCATCTGCACCAATTGGGCAGCGCCCTGGGCCTCGGTGTTCATGGCCAACTTGAGCACCGCCACCTGCATGGCGGCGGCCGTTCTTTGTTCTGACATCTGGGTGGCCAGACTGGCAATCGAGCTAACGTCCATCACAAACTCCCGGCAGAAAACAACACGCGATAACTTCTATTACGGCGTTGTCCGGTCGGACTTGAGGACGCTCAGGACGCCAGTTCGGGCCGGTTGCGGAAGTAATCGAGGGCCTCGGGGTTGGCCAGGGCTTCGACGTTCTTCACCGCTTCGCCATGCACGACATTGCGCACCGCCAGTTCGACGATCTTGCCGCTCTTGGTGCGGGGGATGTCGGCCACTTGCAGCACCTTGGCCGGCACGTGGCGCGGCGTGGTGTTGTCGCGGATGGTTTCCTTGATGCGCTTGGTGAGGGCGTCGTCGAGCGTTACGCCGTCACGCAGCTTGACGAACAGCACGACGCGGACGTCTTTCTCGTAGTCCTGGCCGATCACCAGGGATTCGACGACTTCGTGGAGCTTTTCGACCTGACGGTAGATCTCGGCGGTGCCGATGCGCACACCGCCGGGATTGAGGGTGGCGTCGGAGCGGCCGTAGATGATGAAGCCGCCGTGGATGGTGCGTTCGGCAAAATCGCCGTGGCACCAGATGTTGGCGAAGCGCTCGAAATAGGCGGCGCGGTAACGGGCGCCATCGGCGTCGTTCCAGAAGCCGATGGGCATCACCGGGAAGGGCTTGGCGCACACCAGTTCGCCCTTCTCGCCCAGCACCGGCTTGCCGGCATCGTCGAACACATCCACCGCCATGCCGAGGCCGGCGCACTGGATCTCGCCGCGATACACGGGGCCAATCGGGTTGCCGAGAACGAAGCACGAGATGATGTCGGTGCCGCCGGAAATCGAGGCCAGTTGCAGTTCGGGCTTGATGGCGCGATAGACGTAGTCGAAGCCTTCTGGCACCAGGGGGCTGCCGGTGGAGAACACGGCGCGCAGGGCCGAGAGGTCGTGGGTCTCGGCGGGCTTGAGGTCGATCTTGGCGATGGCGTCGATGAACTTGGCCGAGGTGCCGAAGTGGGTCATGCTCTCGGCGACGGCGTAGTCGAACAGGATGGTGCCGCGGCCGACGAAGGGTGAACCGTCGTAGAGCAGCAGCGTGGCGCCGGAGGCGAGGCCGGAGACCAGCCAGTTCCACATCATCCAGCCGCAGGTGGTGAAGTAGAACAGCTTGTCGTTGGGCTTGACGTCGCTCTGGAGCTGATGTTCCTTGAGGTGCTGCAACAGCGCGCCGCCGGCGCAATGGACGATGCATTTTGGCACCCCGGTGGTGCCGGAGGAATACATGATGAACAGCGGGTGGGCGAAGGGCAGCAACTCGAATTCGATTTCGGTCTGGCTGCGATAGACGTCCACGTAGTCGCGCAGCATGACGCCATTGCGGATCATCGACAGGTCGTGGCCTTCGCCGCTGACGTAGCGGGCGACGACGACGCGCTGCACGGAGAGCAGCTTGTCGGTGATCTCGGCCACCTTTTGCAGGCAGTCGATGGTCTTGCCGTTGTAGTAGTAGCCGTCGGCGACAAACAGCAGCTTGGGTTCCACCTGGCCGAAGCGGTCGATGACGCCCTGGACGCCGAAGTCCGGCGAAGCGGAGGTAAACACCGCGCCGATGGAGGCCGCCGCCAGCATGGTGATGACGGTTTCCGGCAGGTTGGGCATATAGGCGGCGACGCGGTCCCCGGCAACGATGCCGTCGGCGCGCATGGCCGCCGCCAGCCGGGCGACGCGGCGGTAAAGGTCGCCGTGGCTGATGCGGCGCTTGAGCTTGTCTTCGCCCCAGAAGGTGATGGCGACGCCGTCGTCGCGGCGGCGTAGCAGGTTCTGGGCGTAGTTGAGCTTGGCCTCGGGGAACCATTGGGCGCCCGGCATCTTGTCGCCATTGACCAGCACACGACTGCCCTGCTCGCCGCGCACTTGGGAGAAGTCCCATACCGAGGCCCAGAACTGCTCGGGCTGTTCGATGGACCAGCGATGCATGGCAGCGTAATCGGCAAACTTCTGTTGCCAGCGCTCGCCGGCCGCGGCCATGAAGGCGGCGAGGCGCGTGGCGGCAACGCGCTCGGCGGAAGGAATCCACATCGGCTCGGTGCTGGTCGGATAGCTCATTGCTTTCGTTCTCCCGGAAATTTTTATTCGGCACAGGCCCGCACGGAATCGGGCAAGGGCACGGATTTGCCGCTGGCGGGATTCATCCACACCATCTTGGCGGCGCCTTCGGCATACAGGGTATCGCTGCCAACCAGACGCAGTTCGTAATAGGTGGGAATGCTGCTGCGACCTGGCGCGCCGACGAACATCAGACATTCCACCGTGCCCGGATAGACCATGGGCACGAGGAAGGTGCAACTGGCGTTGATGATGACCGGCGCCGCGTCCTGAATCATCTGGACGGTAAAGCCCAGGCCCTCCAGCCACTCGACCCGGGCCTGTTCCATGTAGCGGAAATAGACCGTGTTGTTCACGTGCCCGAGGGCATCCTGATCGCCCCAGCGGATGGGCATGCGGGTGGTGAGAACCAGCTTCTTGGGATGTTCCATCTTTTTAGATGTCAAGTAATCAGCCGTGATTATAATCCGTAAAATTTTGCCAATCCCAGGAGGGACGCGATGGAACGGGAAGCCATGGAATTCGACGTGCTGGTGGTGGGCGGTGGCCCCGCCGGCCTCGCGGCGGCGATCCGCCTCAAGCAGATCAATCCGGAAATCGGCGTCTGCCTGATCGACAAGGGTTCGGAAATCGGCGCCCACGTTCTCTCCGGCGCGGTCATGGACCCGCGGGCGCTGAACGAGTTGTTTCCCAACTGGCAGGAACTCGATGCGCCGCTGAATACCCCGGTGGGCGAAGACCGCTTTGTCTTTCTCAGCGAAGGCGGCGGTTTCCAGCTACCCAACGCCCTCCTCCCCGGCTGCTTCCTCAATCACGGCAACTACATCATCAGCCTCGGCGAGTTCTGTCGCTGGCTCGGCCAGCAGGCGGAAGCCCTCGGCGTGGAAATCTATCCCGGCTTTGCCGGCGCCGAAGTGCTCTACGATGAGGCCGGCGCGGTCAAGGGCGTCGCCACCGGCGATATGGGCGTCGGCCGCGATGGCCAGCCCACCGGCAACTTCCAGCCGGGCATGGAACTTCACGCCAAATACACCCTGTTCGCCGAAGGCTGCCGGGGCCACCTGGGCAAGCAACTGGAAGCCAAGTACCAACTGCGCAAGGGCGCCGACCCACAGGTCTACGGCCTCGGCATCAAGGAACTCTGGGAGGTGACGCCAGAGCAGCACGTCAAGGGCATGGTGATGCACACCGCCGGCTGGCCCCTGGAGAGCGATACCTACGGCGGATCGTTCTGCTATCACTTCGGCGAGAATCTGGTCGCCATCGGCATGGTGGTGGGCCTGGGCTACAGCAATCCCTACCTCTCGCCCTTCGAGGAATTCCAGCGCCTCAAGACCCATCCGAAGCTGCGCGCCATGCTCGAAGGCGGCAAGCGTCTGGCCTACGGCGCCCGTGCCCTGACGGCCGGCGGCCTGCAAGCCCTGCCGAAGCTGATCTTCCCCGGCGGCGCGCTGATCGGCGACGATGCCGGCTTCCTCGTCGCCTCCCGCATCAAGGGCAGCCACGCCGCCCTCAAGACCGGCATGATGGCTGCAGAGTCCATTGCCGAGGCCCTGACTGCCGAGCGCAGCCGCGATGAGCTGATTGCCTACCCGGAGCGTTTCCGCAATTCCTGGTTGTTCGAGGAAATGCACTCCGCGCGCAACTTCAAGCCGCTGATGAGCAAGGGCCTCTGGCTCGGCTCCCTGCTGTTCGGCATCGACCAGCAGCTATTCCGTGGCAAGGCGCCGTGGACTCTGGGCCTCACCGCCGATCACGAGAAGCTAAAACCAGCGGCCCAGTGTCAGCCCATCACCTATCCGAAGCCCGATGGGGTGATTACCTTTGACCGCCTGTCGTCAGTGTTTCTTTCCAACACCAATCACGAGGAAGACCAGCCCTGCCACCTGCAACTCGCCAACGCCGACACGCCGGTGAAGGTCAATCTGGCACTGTATGCCGGCCCGGAGCAACGTTACTGCCCGGCGGGGGTGTATGAGTTCATCGGCGAGGGCAGCGAGCAGCACTTGCAGATCAATGCCCAGAACTGTGTGCACTGCAAGACCTGCGACATCAAGGACCCGACTCAGAACATCACCTGGGTGACGCCCCAGGGCGGCGAGGGGCCGATCTACCAGCAGATGTAGCAGTGGGCAGAGTTCTTAGTTTGCAGACTCTGCCCTTCCCGAGGTGCCAACGTTCCAGGATATCGGCTGGAAGACTTTATTCCCGGCTGCTGACAATCGCAAGCAGCAGCAGAACTTCCTCGGCAACCTTTTGCGGGAAGCCTTCGCGGGTACCCTCTCGGTGATCAAACAGAAGTTCAGAGAGATAGCTTCGGCACTTATCATCAAGCCATATATTCTGTAGATAGGCAGCGACGTGCGGGTAATCCTCTAGGGTTTGTCTTGATGAATTCTTAGAGTCCGTGCTGGCCCATTCCACGGCCTGAACATTGAAGTTGCACCGCATTTCGGCAGCGAATTTCTCATAGTGGTCGCGCATTCCCGTGCTGCGATACAGATCCAGCAACTTAAGCCAGTGATGCAGGGACTTACGCGGCTCTGCCCTGATGTGCTCCACCAGAGCCTGGGCAGCTTCTTCGCCCAACCCCATGGACGTCATGATGTCCACCAGCTCGATAGCCTCGTCCCGCCCCTGAGTCACGACCTCATGAACATGGGGCAGCGGCGTTACAGCCAGCTTGGGCAGAACGTTGCTATCGCTGGCCGACACAACTTTTTCCGCTACGGGCGCGTCTACGGAAGTCACAATCCTTGCCGAAGCGAACGTGACTGCGGGAGTTTCTTTATAGTGAAACTCGATGTTTTCCGATTCCGACTTATGCGCACTGGCCCCTGTTGTATCAAGCTTGCGCGAGGTAAGCGGCACCGCCCCCGTGGAGCGCATTGCCCTATCGAACGCATCAACGCCATGCTCCACTGCTTCAACAGCCGCTGCAGCAGCGACGGCACGTTGAGGCACAGTGGATGCCGACATTAACCCTTCCACACCCTGCATCGCTTGATGAAAGGCATCCATTGACGCTTCATCAACGGAAAAATCATGGTAGTCGTCAGGAGCAATGCTATCGCCAGGCCTTGCCGGAGTCACTCTTTTCGCAGTCACAGTTGTCGCAGTCACTGGCGCGTTGACAGGCTCTTTCTTCGCAGTCCGGATTGCCCGGCCCTTTTTCTCTTGTGTCGACGGTTCGGCAACCGACGCCTGTGGCGCACTCATTACAGGCGTGGCGGTTGCATCCGCCGGCGATGGCGTTGGATCATCCCTCAGAACGGGATACGTCGATTGAATTCCAAAGTCCGGAACGCTGGTGCGTCGAGAAATTGTCAGGCGGTGATAGAAACTGAGCAACGCCGCAACAACAATCCCACCCCCCACAACGGCCAGCAGCAGGTAAATGATCTCCTGTCGCTCCCTTGCCTTTGCCGCCTCCTGTTCCAAGCGCCGCTCTTCCTTCCACTGAGCCTCGCGCTGACGAGCCAGGGTTTCGATCTGAACCACATACTTACTCATTTCGACCATGCTTAACTCGAGCTTTTGAAGACGCTGAGTCATTTCGGCCTCACGCGCCACCTGCTGCTCCAGCAGACCGGTGAGCCGGTCAATCATTGCGACCGCTTCCTTGAGGTTGGGCGGCTTGGCGCTGCCGCCGCCACCGAGGACCAGACGATCGTTGGCGCCTTTGGCCGCAACCGGTTTCGAGGGAGCTTCCGCTGCGGGTGCATCATCCTTCTTTGCCGGTGGCGAAACATGGGCTTCGGTTGCCGGCGCCTGGGACGACGAGGCTTTTTCTTCGGCCTTGGCGTGGTCACCGGGACGACGCGGCGGCACTGTGGCGGGAATAATCAGGCGGGTGCCGGCGGCCAGCCGTTGCGCTGAGCTTTCGCCAGCAGCACTGAACAGGCGCGGATTGGCCTCCTTGACCCAGCGCACAAAGCGCTCGCGCCGCAAGGGACCGGGGTAATGCTGACGCGCCAGTTGGTCGAGGGTGGTATCACCGTCCAGCACCAGTTCGATACCAGCAATGCCATCAGGAAGCCCCTTTTCTGAGCTTGTCGACGCCCGGACCGACATTACTTCGGGGACAGGCGCCGGAACCGGTACGGAACCCTTCGGCCCGCTATTGCGGCTGGCCTGGGGCGGCTCTGCCGCTGTCGTAGCAACTGGAGCTGGTGGTGCGACGGGGGCCGCTACCATCAGCAGATAGTCGCGGGCAATACCATAAGTACAGCCGGCGGAAATCCGGAACTCGATGACCGGCTGACGAATAATGCTACGGGTGGTAACAACAAGTTTTGACGTTCTCCCCATCGAATCCACATGGACGCGGATATCTCTCGGGAAATAATCATCATCAATACGGTCGGTCAGCGGCGCCACAGAAAAACACTCGGCTGACGGTACCATGCCCCCCGTGCTAAGCAGCGGAACTTCTATCCTCAAGGGCTTACCAAGCGGCACGTCACCAGATATCGGCCCCAGCCCCAGAGCATGAGCAATCGCCGACGCCATAGCGAGGCTGGCGAACAGGCAACACCTCGTCACCTGGCGAAAATCCGGCTGAGAATGGGGAACGCGAAGAAACAACACTTGGAGGTCTTGTTTTTCTTGGAACCTTCATTGTACC
>Ga0316605_10000535_pt1 | contig 26171 bp, 25 predicted proteins | sample OWC_soil_day20_n_FD_207666 | JGI IMG/M metagenome (GOLD analysis project Ga0316605, IMG submission 207666) | Wetland soil microbial communities from Old Woman Creek delta, Ohio, United States - OWC_soil_day20_noCT | ecosystem: Environmental > Terrestrial > Soil > Wetlands | place: USA: Ohio...
AGCGGGCGGCGGATGCCGTCCGCCTGGTCGTGACCCCTCGCGCGCTGGGCGCGGCCGGAGTACCATGGGTGGAGCATTCCGTCGCGCCGTGGGCCTCCTGGCGCCTCGTGTCCGTGCAGCCCTGCGGAGGCGACGTCATCATCGAAGCCGATGTTCACTGGACTGATTGAGCACGTGGGCCGCGTCGAGGGCCTCCACCCGATCGGGGGCGGCTACCGGCTCTCGCTCGAGACGCCCGTGGCGGGGGACCTCCGCGACGGCGACAGCATCGCGGTCAACGGCGTGTGCCTGACCGTCGTCGGGCGCGTCGACCGCCGGTTCGTCACCGAGATCGGGCCGGAGACGGCGCGGGTCACCACGCTGGGCGACCTGCGCCCGGGCGCGCTCGTGAACCTCGAGCGCCCGATGCGGCCGGATGGGCGCATGGGCGGGCACTTCGTGCTCGGCCACGTCGACTGCAAGGGCGTGCTCCGGGCCATCCGCGCCGACGGCGAGTTCTGGTGGATCACGATCGGATTCGATCCCGGCCTGGCGCCGTACTTCATCCCGAAGGGCTCGGTCGCGGTCGACGGGATCAGCCTGACGGTGGCGACGCTGCGCGAGGCCGAATTCGACGTGCAGATCATCCCCTTCACCTGGGAGCACACCAACCTCCAGGCGAGCCGTCCCGGCGACGGCGTGAACCTGGAGGTGGACGTCATCGGCAAGTACGTCGTCCGCGTCGCGCAGCTCGCCGGGATGTGGCCGGCAGGCGGCCGCGCGCCGCTCGCGCCGCCGTCATGACCCGCCGGCCGCCGCCAGCTGCGCCGCGGGGCCGCACGGGGCCGGCGAGGCCGCCGCAGGCGTTCGCGCGCATCGAGGACGCCGTCGACGCGATCCGCGCCGGCCGGATGATCATCGTCGTCGATGACGAAGACCGCGAGAACGAGGGAGACCTGACGATTGCCGCGTCCGCGGTCACGGCGGACGCGATCAACTTCATGGCCCGGCACGGGCGCGGCCTCATCTGCATGCCCTTGACCGGCGCGCGCCTCGACGAGCTCGAGGTGCCCCTCATGGTGACGCAGAACACCGCGCGCTTCGAGACGGCCTTCTGCGTCTCGATCGAGGCGCGCCACCGCACGAGCACGGGCATCTCGGCGGCCGACCGCGCGGCGACGGTGGCCGCGGCCATCGACCCGGCGACGAAACCGGACGACCTGGCGAGGCCCGGCCACATGTTCCCGCTGCGCGCGCGCGAGGGCGGCGTGCTGGTGCGCGCGGGCCAGACCGAGGCGGCCGTCGATCTCGCACGGATCGCCGGGCTGTACCCGGCGGGCGTCATCTGCGAGATCATGAACGAAGACGGATCCATGGCGCGCGTGCCCCAGCTGGCGCGCTTCGCGAAGCGCCATGGGATCCTGATGATCACGATCGCGGACCTCATCAAGTACCGCATGCGCACCGAGCGCATGGTGCGGCGCGTGGGCGAGGCCGACCTGCCGACGCGCTACGGCCAGTTCCGCGTGTTCGCCTACGAGAGCCTCACCGACAGGGAAACGCACGTGGCGCTGGTCCGGGGAGCGATCGGCGAGGGCCGCGACGTGCTGGTGCGCGTGCACTCGCGGTGCCTGACCGGCGACGTGTTCCACTCCGCGCGGTGCGACTGCGGCGACCAGCTCGAATCCGCGCTGCGCCGGATCGATGCCGAGCAGCGCGGCGTGCTGCTGTACCTGAACCAGGAAGGCCGCGGCATCGGCATCTCGAACAAGATCCTGGCCTACGCCCTGCAGGACCAGGGGTTCGACACGGTCGAGGCCAACGAACGGCTCGGCTTCAAGCCCGACCAGCGCGACTACGGGATCGGCGCGCAGATCCTGAGCGACCTCGGGGTGCGCTCGATGCGCCTGCTCACCAACAACCCGAGGAAGTTCGTCGGGTTGGAGGGGTACGGCTTGTCGGTGTCCGAGACGGTGGCGATCGAGATCGCGGCGACCGAGTCGAACCGGCGGTACCTCAAGGCGAAGAAGGACAAACTGGGGCACCGCCTGACGTCCGTTTGACTCCCGCCGGGAAATGGGGCCAGGCACTATTTCTCATTAGCGGCCCGTTAATGAGAAATAGTGCCTGGCCCCAATGATCTGGCGGCGGGGCCGGAGATGGCGGTCCCAGGATTGACTCCTCACGTCAAACGACGCTACCATAAGGGTTTGCGCCACAGCGCGTGATGCCGGCCAGCGAGTACGGACCGCGCGAGGCGGTCCGCGGGGCGGGGCGGGCATCCGGGCGCAGTACGACTGTACTTATGTTCGATTCGCTCAGCGAACGGCTGCAGGGGGTGTTCCGGACGCTTCGCGGCGAGGCGCGCCTGTCGGAGCCCGTCGTGGAGTCGGCGCTGCGCGAGATCCGGATGGCGCTGCTCGAGGCCGACGTCAACTTCAAGGTCGTGAAGGCGTTCGTCGACCGCGTGCGCGAGCGCGCCGTCGGGCAGGACGTCCTGCGGAGCCTGACGCCGGCCCAGCAGGTCGTGAAGATCGTCCGCGACGAACTCGTCGCCCTCTTCGGTGATGCGCAAGGGGGGCTGCGGCCCTCGAAGTCGAGCCCGCAGGTGATCCTGCTGCTGGGCCTGCAGGGCGCCGGCAAGACGACGGCGTCGGCCAAGCTGGCGAAGTGGCTGGTGCGCCAGGGGCGGCATCCGCTGCTCGTGTCGACCGACGTGCGCCGGCCGGCTGCCATCGAGCAGCTCAACGTGCTGGGCCGGCAGGCGGACCTGCGGGTCTTCGATCCGGCGGGCGCCCTCGACCCGGTGTCGCGCGCCACGGGCGCGCTCACCGAGGCCCGCAATCTCGGCTTCGACGTCGTGATCGTCGACACCGCGGGCCGGCTGCACATCGACGAGACGCTGATGCAGGAGTTGACAGCGATCCGCGACGCGGTGCAGCCGGACAACGCGCTCTACGTGGCCGACGCGATGACGGGGCAGGACGCGATCAAGAGCGCCGGCGAGTTCAACCGTCATGTCGGCGTGACCGGCGTCGTGCTGACCAAGCTGGACGGCGATGCGCGCGGCGGTGCGGCGCTGTCGGTGGTGGCGGTGGTCGGCGTGCCCATCGCGTTCGTCGGCGTCGGCGAGCGCCTGGAGGACCTCGAGCCGTTCCAGGCGGACCGGCTGGTCTCGCGGCTGCTCGGCATGGGCGACGTGCTGTCGCTCATCGAGCGCGCCGAGCAGGTGGTGGACCGCGACGAGGCCGTGCGCCTCGAGCAGAAGCTCAGGGGCGACGACTTCACGCTCGAGGATTTCCTCGCGCAGCTCAGGACGCTGCGCAAGATGGGCCCCCTCGAGCAGGTGCTGGGCATGCTGCCCGGCATGGGCGGCCTGAAGCAGCTCGGCGACGCCAAGCCGGATGAAGCGCAGTTGAGCGGCGTCGAGGCAATCATCTGTTCGATGACGCCCGCCGAGCGGCGCAGCGCCAGGATCATCGACGGCAGCCGCCGGCGCCGGATCGCGAAGGGCAGCGGCACCACCGTCGAGGACGTCAACCGCCTGCTCCGGCAGTTCCAGCAGATGCGGAAGATGCTGAAGGTGTTCGGCGGCGCGGGGGCCGGCGGCGGCCATCGCACGCGCATGCGGCAGGCGATGGCCATGCTCAAGGGGCGCGGCCTGGGGGCCTGAGGGCCCGGGAGACGGGGCCCGAGGGCCCCGCGGTGAAGGAGTGACATGCTGGTAATCCGTCTGACGAGGATCGGCGCGAAGAAACAGCCCACGTATCGCGTGGTGGTGACCGAGGCGCGGACGCCGCGCGACAGCCGCGAGGTGGAGCGCCTCGGGTACTACAACCCGAAGACGCAGCCCGCGACGCTGAAGGTGAACCGCGAGCGCGTGGCGTTCTGGCTGAACTCCGGCGCGCAGCCGAGCGCGACCGTGAAGAGCCTGCTCAAGAAGTACAAGGAGCCGGCGGCCGACGCGAGCGCTGCGGCCCCGGTCGCGGCCCAGTGAGCCACGCGCGCGACGTCGCCGAGACCGTGATCCTGGCGCTGGTCGACCGGCCCCAGGCGGTGCGCGTGACCGAGTCGGCGCATCGGGACGGCGCCGCGATCGAAGTGGCCGTGGCCGGCGACGACCTCGGGCGCGTCATCGGGCGCCAGGGGCGCACGGCGGCCGCGATCCGGACGCTCGTGACGGCCGCCGCGGACCGGGACGGGACGCGCGTGAGCGTCGAGTTCCGCGACGAGCACGGCCAGCGCTAGATGCCGGCCTGGGACGATCTCGTCGTGGTGGCGCGCGTGGCGCGCCCTCACGGCCGCCGCGGGGAAGTGATCCTGAACCTGGAGACCGACTTCCCCGAGCGGCGGTTCGCCCCGGGCAACCGTCTGACGGTCCTCCGCGGCGCCGTGGCGGAGACCCTGGTGGTCCGGTCGGTGTGGTTCGTGAAGACCCGTCCGGTGGTCGGCTTCGAAGGGTTCGAGTCGATCGACGACGCCGAGACCCTGGCGGGCCGCGAGTTGCGGATCCCGGCGGACGAGTTGGCCGAGCTGCCGCCGGGCATGTTCTACCACCACGATCTGGTCGGCTGCCGGGTCGAGACCGAGGGCGGCGACGTGGTGGGCGAGGTGGTGGCGGTCGAGGGCAGCGGGGAAGCGAGCCGGCTCGTGCTCGAGACGCCTCGCGGCGAGGAGCTCGTTCCGCTCGCCAGCCACATGGTGCCGCTGGTCGACACGCGGGCCAAACGGATCGTCATCGCGGCGCCGGACGGGCTGCTGGGACTGAACGACACCGCGCGGTCGCGGCGCCTGCGGCGGGAACGGCAGACGTGAGATTCGACCTGGTCACGATCTTCCCGCGCCTGTGCGACGGGCCGCTCGGCGAGGGCATCGTGCGCCGGGCCATCGATCGGGGCCTCGTGGACGTGCGGGTCCACGATCTGCGCGACTACACGGCGGACCGGCACCGGTCGGTGGATGACGTGTCGTATGGCGGCGGTCCGGGCATGGTGTTCAAGCCCGAGCCGCTGTTCAAGGCGGTGGACGCGATTCGGGTCGGCGGCGGCGTCGATGCCGTCGTCCTCACGTCTCCGCAGGGACGGCGCTTCACGCAGCGCGAAGCGGAGCGCCTCTCGCGGCTCCAGCACGTCGTGCTGCTGTGCGGCCGCTACGAAGGCGTGGACGACCGCGTGCGGTCGGCCCTGGCGACCGAGGAACTCTCGATCGGCGACTACGTGCTGTCCGGCGGCGAACTGCCGGCGCTCGTGATCGTCGATGCGGTCGTGCGGCTCCTGCCGGGGGCGGTCGGCGACGAAGCGTCGGTCGAAGTGGACTCGTTCAGCCGGGGGTTGCTGGACTATCCGCACTTCACCAGGCCGGCCGAGTTCCGGGGCCTGCGGGTGCCGGACGTGCTGCTGTCGGGCAACCACGCCGACGTCCGGCGGTGGCGGAAGCGGGCGTCGCTGGCGCGGACGCTGGCCGTGCGGCCGGACCTGCTGCCGGAGGCGGAACTGGATGACGAAGAGCGCGAGATCCTGCGCGCGTTGATGGACGAAAGAGGAGCGGAACATGGGCGCGATTGAAACAGTCGAGCAGGCGCAGATCGCCGAGCGGCCCGCGATGCGGACCGGCGACACGGTCCGGGTGCACGTCAAGGTGCGCGAGGGCGACAAGGAGCGTATCCAGGTGTTCGAGGGCATGGTGATCGGCCAGCACCGCGGCTCCGCGCGCGCCACCTTCACGGTGCGCAAAGTGTCGTTCGGCCAGGGCGTGGAGCGCATCTTCCCGCTGCACTCGCCGATCATCGAGCGCATCGACGTCGTCCGGTCCGCCAAGGTCCGCCGCTCGAAGCTCTACTTCCTGCGGAAGCTCAAGGGCAAGGCCGCCCGCATGAAGGAAGCCCGGCGCCCGGTATAGCGCGGCGTCGAACGGCACGGCGGCCATGGGTCGGGTAGAGGCCACGCGGCACGTCGAGGACGCCCTCGCACGGGCCGGCTTCGTCCACGTGGCCGGGGTCGACGAAGTCGGCCGCGGGTGCCTCGCCGGCCCGGTCGTCTCGGCCGCCGTGATCCTAGATCCCGGACGCCCCGTGCGCGGCCTCGCCGATTCGAAGCTGGTGCCTCCATCCGAGCGCGAACGGCTGGCCGATCGCATCCGCACCGCGGCCATCGCGTGGGCCGTCGCGGAAGTGGGGCCGGCGGACATCGACCGGATGGCCATTCACCGCGCGTCGCTCGAATCGATGCGGCGCGCGGTGCTGCACCTGGAGCCGCAGCCGGACGTCGTGCTGGTCGACGCGTTCAGGATTCCCGCGCTGGCCGTGGCGCAGCGCGGCATCGTCCATGGCGACCGCCTCTGTGCGTCCATCGCCGCCGCCTCGATCGTCGCCAAGGTCTACCGCGACCGGGTGATGACCGCCCTCCACGACGAGGACGGCCGCTACGGGTACGCGCGGCACAAGGGCTACGCGACCCCGGAGCACCTGGCCGCCCTCGAGCGCTTCGGGTACTCCCCGCATCACCGCCGTTCGTTCCGGCCCGCATCGCTGTTTGATAAGATGCCGTCGGGCGGCGAACCGCAGCCCGGAGCCTGAGCACCCGTTCCATGGATCGCGACGAGACCCTCAGACGAGCCGAGAAGCTGCTGCGGCAGGGCCGCCTGGACGCCGCCATCGCCGAGTACGCGCGCGTCGTCGAGGAGCAGCCCAAGGACTGGGCCACGGCGAACCTGCTCGGGGACCTCTACGTCAGGGCCGGTCAGATCGAACGCGCCGTCGCGCAGTACGCGCGGATCGCCGAGCACCTCGCCACCGAGGGCTTCGTCGCGAAGGCGTCGGCGCTCTACAAGAAGATCGTCAAGATCAACCCCGATGACGACGCCGCCCTGCGGCGTACGGCGGACCTCTCGGTGCAGCAGGGGCTCACCGCGGACGCGCGCATGCAGCTGCAGGCGCTCTTCCAGCAGCGGGTCCGCCGCGGGGATCCCGCCGGCGCGGCCGAGGCGGCCCTCGCGTACGCGGCCGTCGACCCGGCCGACCCGGCGGGGCGATTCGAGAGCGCGCGCATGCTGGCCGGCCTCGGCGATCAGGCCGGTGCCGCCGGCCAGCTGCGTGCGGCCGGCGAAACGCTCGTGACCGCCGGGAAACACGCCGACGCGGTGCGCTGCTGGCAGGCGGCCCTCCAGTACGACCCCGGCGACGGCGCCAGCCGGGACCTGCTGGTGCGGGCGCTTGTCGAGGCCGGCGACCCCGATGCGGCGCGCGAGGCGGCGCAGCGCGCCGAACACTGGCGGGCGATCGCCGAGGGTCTCGTGCGTGCCGGCCGCGACCCCGAGGCGCTCGACGCCCTCGAACAGGCCCTGGCCGCCGATCCTGGAGACCTCGCCGCGCGCGTGCACCTCGCGCGGTCGGCCATGGCGCATCACGACGTCGCGCGCGCCCGCGAGGTGCTGGCGCCTGTCGCGGCGAGCGGCGACCCCGAGGTGCAGTTCGCGCTGGCCGAGGTCGAATTCCGCTCGGGGGACTTCGCGTCGGGCCGCAGCGCGCTGCGCCGCTGCCTCGCCGGCCGCGACGATCTCGTGGGGCCGGGCATCGCGCTCGCGTGCGCCATCGGGCCGGGTTCACCTGAGATCGGCTTCGCCGTCGTCGAGACGGTGGTGCGGTTCGCCGAGGCGGGCGGCGACACCGACCTGGCGCTCGATGCCCTCGAGCGGTTCCTGGCCGTCGTGCCCGGACACGTGGCCGCCCTCGAGGCGCTGATTGACGTGTGCGGCCAGACCTTCTACGAGCACCAGCGTTACCGCGCCCAGGTTCAGCTCGCCGACGTGCATCTCGCGCTCGGGAACTTCGAGCGGGCCCGCCTGCTCTCCGAGCAGCTGGTCGAGGCCCGTCCCGACGACCCGAGCCACGTGCAGCGCCTCGGCCGCGCGATGGCGGGCCTCGGGTTCGCCGACGGCGAGAGCGAGGCCCGCTCGCGGGTCCAGCGCCTGACCTCGGCCGGGGAACCCGACGGCTTCGCGTCGATCACGGCGCCGCCGTCGCTGCTCGCCGAGGACCTGTCGGAGGCGGACGCACCGGCGCCGCCCTCGCCGTGGGAACTGCCGTCCCCGATGCCGGCGGAGCCCCTCATCACACCGCCCGACCAGTTCACCGGCGGCCTCGATCGGGAGGGCCAAGCCTCCGGGCCGGCCGAGCCGGCGCCCCGTGACGTGCCCGGCGCGGCGCCTGCGCCGGTCGCGGAGGAACGCGTCTCGCCGGAGCGCGACGTGTTCGAGATCGACCTCAGCGGGGATCTCGACGACCTGCTGAGCACCGCCGCGGCGCCCGATCGCCCCTCGTCCGCTGCGCGGCCCCCGCAGGAGCATCCGGGCGGGCTCGAGGGGTACTTCGAGGACCTTCGCGAGGAACACGGGCGGGACCTGGAGGGCGCCGGCGCCGCGCTGGCGTACGACCAGGCCAGCGAGCACTTCAACCGCGGCGACGTCGAGGCGGCTGCCGGGTACCTGCGGACGGCGGCCCGGGATCCCCTGTACAGGTTCCGGGCAGCGTCCATGCTGGCGCGCATGGCGCGCTCGCAGCGCCGCCTGGGCGATGCGATCGAGTGGCTGGAGCGCGCGGCCGAGGCGCCCGCGCCGACCATCGAGGCCTCGCACGGCCTCCTCTACGAACTCGGCGACCTCCTGGAGTCGTCCCGCGAAGACGCCAGGGCCCTGGCCGTGTTCATGGAACTGCAGGCGGCGGCACCCGGCTACCGCGACGTCACGGAGCGTGTCGCCGCCTTGTCGCGCCGACAGGCCGGCCCGGCCGGCCCCGGAGTAGCCCGACCGTGAGCGTGTTGAGCCGTCTGGTGTTCCTGGCCTATTTCATCGAGGTGGGGCTGGTGCTCCTCGTCGTGCCGTGGTCGCCGTTCTGGGACCGCAACTTCTTCGTCGACCTCTGGCCCGCGCTCTCGGCCGTGACCCGCAGCAACATCGTCCGCGGCGCCGTGTCCGGGCTCGGGGTCATCAACCTGTGGGCCGCCACGTCGGAGTTGGCCGCCCTGTTCAGGTTGCGCGCCAGGTAGCCGCCGGTTCAGGGCCGCGGCGCGGGTTTGACAGCGGTCCGAGCGGTTCCCTAACATGAGGCCCGATGTCGAAGGACGAGCGCACGCACGCGAGGCTGGCGATGACGATGGCTGAGGACCGTCAGGTCGACTTCGGCACGTTCCTGCGCCAGGCGCGCGAGCAGCGCGGCGTGACGCTGCAGGACCTGGCCGTTGCGACGAAGATCTCCGCGCGGGTGCTGGAGTGCCTCGAGCGCAACGATCCCAGCAAGCTGCCCGGCGGGATCTTCTCGCGGGCCTTCGTGCGCGCGTATGCACGCGAGGTTGGCGTCGACGCCGAGGCCGCCGTGGCCCGCTTCGTCGCGGCGTTCCCGGAGGCATCTGGGGCCGACGAGATGCCGTCGACGACCAGCGCGGTCGAGGTCGAGAGCTTCGAGCAGCGCCGCCACGCGGTCACGATCGCCGCGCGCGTCCTCGGCGTGGCGGTACTCGTGGCCGTTGCCGGCTTCGTGGTCTACTACGCCGGGTTCATGCCGGGCGCGAAGCGGGCCGAGCCGGCAGCCGTTCAGCCGCCCGCGCCGCAGGCGGTGTCGCCGGCGCCCGCGCCGCCTCGGAGCCCGTTGCCCGCGCCGTCGGCCGCATCGTCCGAGGCGGCTGCCGTGCCCGCGGCGGAGGGCGTGCAAGACGCGGCCGTTCCCCCGCCGGAGGAACCCGAGCCGGCGCTGCCGGCTGCCGCCGAGCCGCTGCCGGCAGAAGCCAGGCAGCCGGGTGCCGCCTCCACGGCGTCGGCGCCGCTGGCGGTGCTCCTGAGCACGACCGGCGACTGCTGGCTCTCCGTGTCGGTGGACGGGACGCGCATGCCGTCGCGGATGATGACCGCGGGCGAGCGCATCGAGTTCACGGTGCAGCGGTCGATCACGATGACCGCCGGCAACGCCGGCGTCCTGGCGGTCACGCTCAACGGGAAGCCCGCCCGTTCGTTCGGCGGCGCCGGAGTGGTCGTGACCAGGACGATCACCGCCTCCGCCTACGAAGCCTTCCTCCGCTGACCCCTCATGGACGCACTCTACCGAACGCCGCTCCTCGACTGTTTCCGGCGGGGAGAGGTCGCGCCGGACATCCGGATGATGGCGGCGCAGGGCGTACTGGCGCCGCGAGCCCACGAGCAGCTCGGCCTGCTGGTGCTGCTCTCGGACGACCCGGACGCGGGCATCCGGGCCGAGACCGAGGCCACCCTCGCCAGGATCCCCCGCCTCGACCTGGCCCGGTTCCTGGGACGGCCGGACGTGGCCGGCGAGATTCTCGACTTCTTCGTGCGCCGCGGAATCGAGCCCGTGCCGTCGGAGGCCCCGGCCTCCGACGAGCCGCTGCTCGACGGCGGCCCTCAGGGTCCGGCCGCGGTGGACGCCGGCGGGGACGAGGCCGGGGAGGCGACCGAGGCGAGGCGGATGGCGCTGGTGCAGCGCCTCTCGCTGATGTCCGTGTCGGACAAGATCAAGGCCGCGATGCGCGGGTCCCGCGAGGCGCGGAACATCCTGATCCGCGACCCCAACAAGCTCGTGGCGCTGGCGGTGCTCAGCAGCCCGAAGGTGACCGAGCACGACATCGAGTCCTTCGCGAAGATGGCCAACGTGTCGGAGGACGTGCTGCGCGTGATCGGCACCACCCGCGCGTGGACCAAGAGCTACGCGGTGGTCCGCTCGCTGGCCTTCAACCCGAAGTCGCCGATTGCGGTGTCGATGACGCTGGTGAGCCGCCTCGTCGAGAAGGACCTGAAACTGCTCTCGACGGACCGGAACATCGCGGAACCGGTGAAGGTCCTCGTCCGCAAGGCCCTGCAGGCGAGCCGGAGCCGGCGCGGCTAGCGCGGCGCCTTTCGCGCGCCCGCCTTCGGGCGCGCGGCAGCCGGGCCCGCGGCCTTCGCCGGCCGGGCTCCCCACTCGGATCGCATCTGGGAGAGCCCGTCCATGAACACCGAGACGCGCTCGCGTTCCTCCTCGGTCTTCAGCGTCTTCAGCAGGGCGACGGCCTTCTCCAGGTCGCGCTGCACCGTGGCCCGCGTCGTGGCGTAATAGAGGCGCTTGATCTCGGCGACAGGGTCCATGGCGCTCATTATAATGGGATTCTCATGTCGCCATCGGCCTTCCGCCGCCAGCTCGGCCAGCTCGTCATGCTCGGCTTCGACGGGTTCCAGATCCCGCCGGAGCTGCGCGCCCTCGCACGCGAGTTCGACATCGGCGGCATCGTGCTCTTCAGGCGCAACGTCGAGAGCCCGGAGCAGGTCGCGGCCCTGGCCTTCGAGTCCGCACGCCTCTGTGCGCGCATCCCGGCGTGGGTGGCCGTGGACCAGGAAGGCGGCCGCGTGGCGCGCCTGCGGCGGCCCTTCACCGAATGGCCGGCGATGGCCGCGCTCGGCCGGTCCGGCGACGAAGCCCTGGCCGAGCGGTTCGCGAGGGCGATGGCGCGCGAGCTCGCGTCGGTGGGCATCACCTTCGACTTTGCGCCCGTCCTCGACGTGCTGACCAACCCGTCCAACCCGGCGATTGGCGACCGCGCGCTCGGCGGGGACGCCGACCTGGTGGCCCGCCTCGGTGCCGTCATCGTCGATGCGATCCAGGGCGAAGGTCTGGCCGCCTGCGGCAAGCACTTTCCCGGCCACGGCGACGCGTCGGTCGACTCGCACCACGACCTGCCGGTGCTCGACCTGCCGCCCGAGCGGTTCGAGGCGGTCGACTGGGTGCCGTTCCGGGCCGCGATCGCCCGGTCGGTCGCCGGGGTGATGGTAGCGCACGTGCTGGTGCCGGCGTTCGACGAACGGGAGCCGGCGAGCCTTTCGCGCGCGGTCGTCACCGGTTTGCTGCGCGAGCGCCTCCGCTTCGACAATCTCATCCTGACCGACGACCTCAGCATGAAGGGGTGCTCCGCCGGCCGAGCCCTCTCGGCTGCCACGGTGGCGGCGATCGCCGCCGGCCATGACGGCGCGCTGCTGTGCGAGCCGGACCACGATCAGCAGGCGGCCGCCCTCGAGGCGCTCGTGCACGCCTTCGAAGCGGGCGTGCTCCCGTTCGCGCCGCTCGAGGCGTCGGTCGCCCGTCACGCCCGGCTCAAGGCACGCTTCGCGGCGCCCGCGGCGCGTGCCAGCCGGCCGTCGATCTCGTGGCGGGGCGCGATCGGGTGCGAGGCCCACCAGGCGCTCGCTGAGGAGATGCGGCGGTATGTCTGATGCGCCGCTGCTGAAGCCGCGCGCGGTCCCTCCCGGCGGCCGGGTGGCGATTGTCGCGCCGGCCAGCCCGTTTCCCGGCGATGCGTTCGAGGCCGGGATCGCCGAACTGCGGCGGCTCGGCTTCGAACCCGTGTTCGACGCCGGCGTCTTCGATCGCGACGGCTACGTGGCGGGCCGGCCTTCCGCGCGTGCCCGTGCCCTGATCGCCGCCTTCGAGGACCCCGCCGTGGCGGCCATCGTCGCGGCCCGCGGAGGATACGGCAGCGTCGAGCTGCTGCCGTTCCTCTCGATCGAGACGCTGCGTCGCCATCCGAAACTGCTTGTCGGTTACAGCGACATTACCGCGCTGCTCGCCTTCCTGACGACCCGGTGCGGCGTGGTGGCCGTGCACGGCCCGTGCGTGGCGGCCGGGCTGAACGGCGGGCCGGCCGCCTACGACGCGTCGACGTTCTTGCGCGCGCTCACGTGCACCGAACCGCTCGGCGTGCTCCCGGCACCCGCGCTCGAGCCCCTGGCGCCGGGAGAAGCCGCCGGGCCGATTGTCGGCGGCAACCTCACGCAGTTGGCCGCGTCCATGGGCACGCCTTACGCCTTCGACCCGCCCGCGGGCTGCGTGCTGTGGATCGAGGACGTGGCGGAACGGCCGTACCGTCTCGACCGGCTGCTCACGCAGTTGCGGCTCGCAGGCGTGCTCGACCGGGCCTGCGCCGTCGTGTGCGGCGAGTTCCCGGGCTGTGACGAGCCGGACGGCGCGGCGACGGCCAGAGACGCGATCGGTCGCGCCCTGCGCGGCTTCGCCGGCCCCGTGGTCTGGGGCCTGCCGGCCGGCCATGCCGCCGGTCCCGCGTTGACGCTGCCGCTCGGCGTGCGCGCACGCGTCGTCGCCGGAGCGGCCTGCACCGTCGAGATCCTGGAAGCCGCCGTTACCGACGCTCCCGAGTCCCGAACCCCGCCCCTCGACGTTGCTCGGGGCGGCCCTGAGCGTGTCGAAGGGCCGACCCCCGAATCCCGAGGCAGGTCGCACCCGTGACACGAGTACACCTCATCGGCATCTGCGGCACCGCGATGGCCACGCTGGCGGCGATGCTGAAGCGCAAGGGCCTGGCCGTCCGTGGCTCCGACGAGCACGTCTATCCGCCGATGAGCACCTTCCTCGAGCAGGAGGGCATTCCGATCCTCACTGGGTACGACGCCGCTCACATCACCACGGATCTCGACCTCGTGATCGTGGGCAATGCGATCTCGAGAGGCAACCCCGAGGTCGAAGAGGTGCTCGATCGCAAGATCCGGTACTGCTCGCTGCCGGAGGCGGTGCGGGAGCACTTCCTGTGGGGCGCGCGGTCGATTGTCGTGGCCGGCACGCACGGCAAGACGACGACCACGGCGCTGGCGGGATGGCTGCTGGCGCACGCGGGACTGGACCCCAGCGTGCTGGTCGGGGGCATCGCCGCCAACCTGGGCGAACGCGGCGCCAGCTACCGCCTCGGTCACGGCCGCGACTTCGTCATCGAAGGCGACGAGTACGACAGCGCCTTCTTCGACAAGACCGCGAAGTTCCTGAAGTACCTGCCGGACATCGCCGTCATCGCCAACATCGAGTTCGACCACGCCGACATCTACGAGGACCTGGCGGCGGTCCGGCTGGCGTTCCGGCGGCTGGCGAACCTGGTGCCGCGGAACGGCCTGCTGCTGCTCGGCGCCGACAGTCCGGATGCCGCCGCGCTGGCCGCGGTGGCGCGGTCCCGGGTCGAGACGTTCGGCCTGGCCGCGGGCGCGGACTGGCTCGCATACGACCTCGAGTCGTCGGGTGCGGGCGTCGCGTTCCGCGTCCAGCACGGCGGCTCGCCTCTCGGCGTATTCAGGACCGGGATGGCGGGCGAGCACAACGTGAAGAACGCCCTCGCTGCGATCGCGATCGCCGCCGAAGTCGGCGTCGAGACCGAAACGATGCGCGAAGGCCTGTCTGCGTTCGCAGGCGTCAAACGCCGGCTCGAGACGGTGGGATCCGCGCGCGGCGTCACCGTGCTGGACGACTTCGCGCATCATCCAACGGCCGTCCGCGAGACGCTGGCGGCGGTGAGAGCCGCTCACCCCGATGCGCGGATCTGGGCGGTGTTCGAGCCGCGCTCGGCGTCATCGTGCCGCCGGGTGTTCCAGGAGGCGTTTGCCGCATCATTCGCCGCGGCCGACGAGGTCGTGATCGCGCAGGTCTATCGCGCGCAGCTGCCGCCGGACGAGCGGCTGTCGCCCGAGCGGCTCGTCGAGGACCTGGCGGCTTCGGGCCGGCGCGCGCGGTTCGTGCCCGACGTCAGCGGCATCGTCGACCTGCTGGCGCGGGAGGTGCGTGACGGCGACTTCGTCGTGGTGATGTCGAACGGCGGGTTCGGCGGCATTCACACCAAGTTGCTGGCCGCCCTGGGGCACGGCACGTAGCTTCTCAGGCGAATCCCGAATCCCGAATCCCGGATCCCGAACCCCGGTTCTGTCACTTTATGATGGGCTTCGGCAGCGTGACCGGCGGCTGATCCCTGAGCGGTTCGAGCAGATCGAGAATCGGGCCCCCGGTGTCGCGCCCCACGCGGAACGGCCGCAGGTCAGCCTCCGTGAGGTCGAGCACGCGCACGATGTGCGGCGTCAGCGTGATGATGATGTCCGACTCGATGCGCTCGGTCTTGTTGTGGGCGAAGAAGCGGCCGATGAACGGGATGTCACTGAGGCCGGGGATGCCGTCGAGCGACGTGCGCTCCTCGTCGCGGATCAGGCCCGCCAGGACGCTGGTCTCGCCGTCGCGCAGCCGGATGATCGTGGTGACCGACCGGTTGCCGAACGTCGGCAGCTCCCCGTAGCCCTTGCCCGAGATGGCGCTGACCTCCACCTTGAGCGCCAGCGACACGTCGTCGTCGTGGTGGGTGCGCGGCGTGATGTCGATGTTCACGCCGATGTTCTCGTACACGTACGACGTGACGGGCTGCTGGTTGACGCCGCCGGTCGCGATCGGCTGGAACGTGGTGCTCGGCACCGGGACGCGCTCGCCGAACCTGGCCTGGGCCGCGGTGCCCTCGAGGGCGCGCAGTTGGGGGTTGGCGAGCACGCGCGAACTCGAGTCCGACTTGAGCAAACGGTAGAAGAGGGCGGGGAAGCTCGTCAGGAAGACGTCGGCGGAGGTCAGCGTCTGCAGGTCGCGGACGGTCAGACCGGGCTGGTTGATGCCGGCTGCGCCGTCGATGCCGGCCGAGCCCGGCGACGCGATCTGGACGCCATACTCCTTCAGGCGGCCGCGGTCCACCTCCAGGACCTCCACGTCGATCACGACTTCGGGGCGGGCCTTGTCGATGGCCGCGATCAGCTTGCCGGCCGCCGCCACGCGCTCCGGCGTGTCCTTCAGCGCGATGGCATTCGTGCCGGTGACCGACGAGATCTTGCGGGCGTCCACCACGATCCGAAGCAGGTCGATGGTCTCCTTGAGGTCCGCATTCGAGAGGTAGAAGGTCCGGACGACCTCCTCTTCGTACTCCCGCCGTTTGGCCGGCGTGTCGGGCACGATCGTCAGCGTGCGCGGCGCGGTGATGCGGTAGAAGTTCCGCGTGCTGGCCGAGACGGACGCGAGGGCCTGCTCCAGCGACGCCTTGCGCAGGTCGATCGTGAGCGGCGCGTCGCGGAACGCCGGATCGAAGACGACGCTGACGCCGGCGAAACGCGCCAGCGCCGTGAAGACGTCCCGGCTGGGAGCGTCGCGGAACACGAGGGAGTCGGGGATCTTGGCGTCGGCCGGCAGGTCGAGCCCGAGCGGCGGCAGCTCGCGCGTCCGCTCGATGAGCGACTGGAGCTGGGTCTTGCCGTCCTGGGCCACGGCGATCTTGGCCCGCAACGCGTTCCGGATATTGCGCACCGCGTCCTCGATCTCCGTGCTGGCCGGCGAGAGCTGCGACGCGATCTGGTACTCGACGAGCGCCTCGTCGAGCTTGCCGACAGACGCGAGCCGGCGCCCGTTCGCCACGTGCTCCTGCGTCGCCCGCAGCTTCGCGCGTTCGAGCGCCAGGCGCGCGTTCTGGTCCTGCGGGACTTCCCGGACCGCGGCCGTGTACTCGACGACCGCGCGGTCCCAGTCCTGCTGGCGCTCCGCCTGGACCGCCCGGTTCACCGCGCCGCTGGTCGCGCAGCCGGCGAGCGCCGCGGCGAGCGCCGCGCCGAGTGCGCACCGGCAACCCGCCCGGACCCGGCCCGGCCTACCGGCGAACTTGTCCATGGGTCACCACATCCACGCCCCGGGGAATCGTAAACCGAAACGCGCTGTCCGGGATCCCCACATTCTCGCGGACATCGGAGAACGTGAACGTCGACTGCCCGCCTTGCGCGTCGGCCGTAATGAGCTTCCGCAGGCGGTACGTTCCCCGGTCGACCACGAGTTCGAGCCAGTCGTACTCGGCCTCCCGGCGGTTGGGGACGAGCTTGAGCGAGTGCGTGCCGGGAGTCGGGTCAGGCTCTGATGGAAACGACGCCGCGAAATCCCGCACCAGGCTGCCGTGGCCCGTGAGAAACAGTGCCGGCGTCGTCGCCTCCGCGGCATCGGGGACCGGCGCCACGATCACCTGCCTGTCTTCGGGAATGTAGGAGTAGATCCGCGTGCCGTCCGCCACGAACACCTTGCGTTCGGGAGCCTCGTAGGTCCAGCGCATGCGGGACGGCTTCTTGACCTGCATCGTGCCGCGCTCGACCGCCTCCTTGCGGAGCACCCCGCCGCGGTAGCGGTGCTCGAACGACGCCGAGAAGTCCCGGACCGTGTCGTACTTCTGCTGGATCGCGCGGGCGAGGTCGGCCGGGGCCGGCGAGGGCGCGGCCTGGGGCGCCATGGCCAGCGCCGCAACGGCGGAAGCCGCGATGAGGGACGCGCGCACGGGCTTGACGAGGGTCACGCCGACAACGTTAGCACACCCCCGCCCGCGGCTACGCTTTCGCCGGGGCAGGCGGGGCAGGCGGGGCAGGCGGGGCAGGCGGGGCAGGAGGAGCGGGCGCCGCCGAGGGCGGTGGCGCGGGAGGCGGCACCGCGCGCACGGCGTCCTTGGTCTCGGTCGGCAGGTTCGCCGACACCCATTCCGGCAGGCCGCCCTTCAGGACGTGCACCTTGAACCCTGCGGCCGCCAGGCCCGCCGCGACGGTGACGCCCGTGATCTCGTCCGGGTCGGAGTCGTAGACGACCAGATCGCGGTCCTTCGCCAGGCCCGCCGTCGACGGAGCCCTGGGGTCCAGGCGCAGCGCGCCCGGCAGCTTCAGCGTGCTGTGGTCCCAGGCGTACTTGCGGCGGACGTCGGCGAGCACCGGCCGGCCCGCGTCGTCTCCGTCGAGCCGCTGCTTCAGGTCTTCCTTGCTGATACGGGAAACGGCCATGCCGGTATTGTCCTCGCCCGGATCCGCGAGTGTCAACTCTCGCGCGAGCGTCCTACCGTCCGGCCGCCGGAACCTTGGCCGGCGCCGCCGCCTTCGCGGGCGCCCTGACGGCCGGCGGGGCGGCGAGCGACACGCCCATCTCGCCGAGCAGCCGCTTCGCGCCGTCCACCTCCGCCATCGTCCACAGCATGTACCGGCTGTCCACGTGGATCGACCGCGTTTTCACGCTGTCGAACAGGTAGTCGGACGACACGGATTCGTAGGTGCCGTCGAACAGCAGGCCCACGAGCTCGCCCCTGGCATTGAGCGTCGGCGAACCGGAGTTGCCGCCGGTGGTGTCCACGGTGGAGAGGAAGTTCACGGGCACGTCGTTGACGCCCTTGTCGAAGAACACGGTCGCCTTGCCCGCCCGCAGCGCCTTGATGGCGTCGAGCTGCTTCTGCGGCGCATCGAAGTCTCCGCGTCCCGTGTGCTTCTCGACGATGCCCTGCAGCGTCGTCTGCGGCTTGTAGAAGAGGCCGTCGCGCGTGTCTACGCCCTTCACCTGGCCGTAGGTGACGCGGAGCGTGCTGTTGGCGTCGGGCGCCAGCAGTCCGCCGGCTTTCTCCAGCATGGCCTCCATGTAGACCGGCCGGATGCGCGCGTAGGCCCCGGCGCGGGCCTTGGCCGCTTCGCGGTTCGCCTCGGCCAGCGGCTCCAGCGCGGCCGCCAGCGCGAGGAACGCGTCTCCCGAGGCTGCCAGGTCGGCGGTGCGCTTGTCGAGGTACGCGAGGCGGACCTCGCGATCGGCCAGCTTCGTGCCGGCGTAGAGGCCGTCGAGGTACGCCTCGATCGCCGCCTCGGCCGCGGCCTGGCCCATGCCGGCCTTCAGTCCCGCGGCGCGGTCCAGCGCGTCGAGCCGCTGCCCGGCGGGCAGCGCGGCGGCCTTGCCCATCGCCCAGCGCAGCAACGCCCGGTCCGCCACCGGGTCGATGGTCCGCTGCAGCCGGTCCTGCGCCTCCCGGATCCGCGGCCAGTCGCGCTCCTGGAATCCCGGCTCCCGGGCGACGTCGTCTTTCGGGCGCTGGACCGACAAACGGTACAGCGTCTGGGCTGAGGCGAGATACGAGGACGCCGAGGCCAGCAGGCCCAGTGCGGCGTTGCGGTCGCGCGTCGCTTCACCCTGTGCCTGGAGCGCCTGCAGCGCCGGCAGGGCCTCTCCGTACTTCATCTGGCGGGCCGGAGAGCCGGCGATCCACGCGACCAGGTCCTGTTCGCGCGCCTGCTTCACCGCGAGCGCGCCGCCCTTCACCATGCCCTCGAGCACGCCGCGCGAGTTGGTGAGGCCGTTGTTCAGACCTTGCACCCGTCCGGCCAGCTTGATGGCCAGCGCGGGATTCTGCTTCGTCAGCGTGTCGATCAGCGCGAGCTGCTCTTCCGCGAGACGGACCGAGCGGGGGAGGGCCCACTCGACGGTCTCCTTCACCTCGGCGTACGTCTGGTGGCGCTGCGTACGCCCCGGGTAACCCACCACAAAGACCAGGTCGTTGGGCTTGACGCCGCCCTGGGCCACCCTGAGCCAGTGCGCCGGTTTGTACGGCACGTTGTTCCGGTCATAGGCGGCCGTCTTGCCGTCTCTCCCGACGTAGGCGCGCAGGTAGCTCCAGTCGCCCGTGTGCCGCGGCCAGCGCCAGTTGTCGGTTTCGCCGCCGAACACGCCGATGCCCTCGGCCGGCGCATAAACCAGGCGCACGTCCTTGATCTCGAGCTGCTTGATCTCGAAGTACTTGCGGCCCTCGAAGAACGACGCCACGGTGCATCGCGAGCCGTCCTTCTCGCACGCGGCGACCCGCTCCTTCACGCGGCGGTCGATCCTGTCGTACCGCTCGCGGTCGGCCGCCGCCGCGTCGATGCCCCCTGTGATGTCCGCGGTGACCTCGACCGCCGAGGTCGTGACGAACACACGGGAGCCCGGCCCGTTGGGCAGTTCGTCCGACAGGCTGGGTGCGAAGTACCCGTCCTTCAGCAGGTTGCGATCGGGCGTCGAGTTGAACTGCAGGCCGCCCGTCACGCAGTGGTGGTTCGTGACGATGAGGCCGTCGGGCGACACGAACGATGCCGTGCAGCCGCCGAGCGACACGATGGCGCCCATCGGCTGGCCGGTGAGATCGGCGAACGCCCTGGGATCGCCCGTGAATCCGAGGGCCCGGAGTTTCGAGGCCAGCGCCGGGATCTGCTGCGGCATCCACATCCCCTCCTCGGCGAGCAGGCCGGCCGACAACAGGAGGGGGAGGCAAACCAGGACGAGGCGTGAAGTCTTCATGAGGCGACCCCTTCAACCAATTCCCTAAGTGTGGCACATTCCGGGGCCGCTGCGGACGGCCGGTTGCGCAGCCCCGCGGACCACCCTCCCGCATCGTCACCGCCAGGATGAGATTCCTCCAAGCAGATCCCACAACGCTGCCAGGCCGACGATCGCCAGCAGCACGGCCACGGTGATGCTCAGCGGCCAGCGGGACAAGATCGGCAGTTCGTCGCGCCGAAGCCGACGCAGGGCGCGCCAATGGGTGATGCCCGACAGCAGGGTAGCCGCGACACCCAGGACGATGAGCGCCATGCCGAAGCGGATCGCGCTCGCGTGAAGCTGGACGGCCTCCGGGGTTGGAGACGCCTCCCTGAGAGACCGGAAGAATCCGACCGTGCCGAACCCGAAGGTGGCCATCGTCAGCGCGGTTCGGATCCAGGCGAGCGTGGTGCGGTCGAGGGCCAGTTGCGTGCGGAACTTCGCGAAGCTCGTGCGCTCCTTTGCCAGGCCTGTCCTCGGGTCAGCAGATGGCGTGTCCATGACGGATGCCCGCACCTCGGGATTGTCGTTCACACGAGACTACCGGGCGGGTGCGGGCCGCGAGATCCAGGCCGACTGCCACCCGAAGGAGAAGGTACTGAAGTCGGCGCCGTACCGCACGATGGCGCCTCTGCTCACCGCCAGTTTTATCGAGTGCCGGCGGCCGACCGGGAAGGCGACCGTCGCCCCCACGCGCGAGTTCGACTGCCGATCGTTGTTGTCGATACCATCGACGGTCGACCGGCCTCCGACGTAGTACGTCGCGTCGAAGGCCGCCCAGAGCAGGCGAGTGAAGTTGTAGCTCAGGTGCGCCTGGAACGCACCCATGGGCTCCTGTGTGCGAGTCAGTGTGCCCGGGAAGTACGAGTCGTTGGCCGTGAACAGCCAGAGCGCGGAGTAGACGTCAAGCAGCCATTTCTGCCCCATCGGCTGCGACACGGCGAACTCCGGCTTGAACGCCCAGCGGTTGGTGCCGAGATTGATCAAGCGGTCGGGGAAGAACTGGCCGGTCGGCGCGACGACGGTCAGGCTGGTCCCCAGGATCGTCCGACGCGGGGCCTTGGCGAACTGAACTATCGAGGCGGCCGGAGCGCCCCGGAGAAGCACGGAAAGGCGGAACCGCGCGTCGGACAGTCCGGCGCGGGTGATGTCCCTCCCCTCCCCGAACACCTTGCCCGATGCCTGCGCCCAGGAGTAGGGCAGTGCGCCAAACACCTGGGCCGTCTTGCCGAACATGTCGAATGAGCGCGCGACGCCGATCGAGGGTGTCTCGACGGTGGCGTTGAGGTCCGTGACGGGCAGCGTCGGATCCGACACGACGCCGCCGTGCGACACCGCGAAGCCCCAGATGAGAAAGGTGCCGTTCACAGGAACGTGGGCATAGGCCCTGGGGTCGAGGTCCTGCGCCGAGAGGGGCGCGGCGACGGCCAGCAGGCAGAGCAAGACCACGCCCGTGTACCCTGCGCGCGCAAGACGGGCGCACGGTGTGCGCAAGCAGGTCATCGTTCTTCCTCGAAGACGGCCTTCACCGTTCCCTTGCGAACCGCGCGCGCGAGGGCGGCGTGGTCCTTCTCGTTCTGGTCGGCGTAGGCCACCGAGAATGTCGCGAGGGCCTTGTCCATGACGTCGCTCTTGCCCAGGTAGCCGCTGATCATGGCCGAGTTCCCCGAGCGGGCATGGGACAGGGCAAGCGCCTTTCCGCACCACGTCGCGAAGAACTCCATCTCCACCTGGCCGAAGATCTCGACCATGGGGCCGAGCTTCATGTCCCTCAACTGCCGGACGAAGAAGTCGCGCTTGGGCCCCCGGCTCCAGCCCAGGAACATGTCGCTGGAGGGCTGCATGCGCCGGTAGCCATCGACGATGCGCTGGCCCTGGTTCGGGAATACGCTCTTGCCGGCGTACGGCTCCAGCACCGAGGCGCGCGCTTCCTTGACCTGGAGGAAGAGCGGGTCCGAGTCCCCGGCGGTGAAGAGCAGTACCCAGCACATGGTCCCGACGCTGCCGACCCCGACGACCTTGATCGCGGCGTCCTGGAGCTCGTAGCGGTCCAGCAGGGCCCGGTAGGCCGTGGGAAGCGTCTCGTGGTACGCGGCGAGTGCGTCTCGCACGGTCTGCTGGACCTCGCCCGGGGAATGGCCCTCGGCGTGGAAGATGGTCGGGAGCTGGTCCTTGATGACATGGATGTTCCCCCGCTTCTCCGCCAGTTTCGGGAACATCTCCTCGCCGCGGCTCTTGGCCTGTTCCTTCTCGATGCGCTTGATGATGCGCTTCCGGATCTTGAGGGGCAGGCTCTCGAGCAGTTCGCCAGACTCCAGCGACCGGTACCACAGCTCCAGCGTCTTCAACTGGCTGAACTCGGCCATGGACTCGCGGTAGCTGCGGACACAGGTCATCGCCGCGTCCCTGGCCACGGCTTCGCTCAGCCCGTTGTCCCGGCAGGCCACGACGAAGCTCGCGGCCAGGCGCTTGAGATCCCACTCCCACGGCGCCGGGAGCGTCTCGTCGAGGTCGTTGATGGAGAAGATGATCCGCCGCTCCGGCGTGGCGAAGCCGCCGAAGTTGCACAGGTGAGCGTCCCCGCAGCACTGGACCCGGATTCCGGTCGTCGGCGTCGTCGCCAGGTCGGCCGCCATCGTCAGGGCCGCGCCACGATAGAAGGTGAACGCGGACTTGACCATGCGCCCATGGCGCAGCGGGAGCAGGTCCTCCACGCGTCCTTTTTCCGACGCGAGAACCAGCTCGACGGCGTCCCGCCGGTCAGCGGGCGCCTTCCAGGCAGCATGGGCTTGCCGGGGGCAGGCCTCTCGCCGGGCCTTGCCCGCGGCGTAGTGCTCAGCGCGCGAGCTGAGTCTGGGATGCCGGTGCCCTGTCGGGACGCGTTTGGATGGCGTGCCTGGACGTTTCTTCGTGATTGCCTTCATGTGACCACTCCGTTCGGTGATGCACCCCTGAATCCGTCTCCGACAGGCGCGCGCCGTGCCGGCCAATTGGTCATCACCAACCTCCGCCATTCACAAGGTTGGCGCGCTCGGACGCTATTTGAGCGGTTCGATTTCCCCAGGCCTCCACGTCTTGTCGAACCACGGCTCCAGCGGGCCGTAGAGGCGCAACAACGTGTTCCAGCCCTTTCCCGGAATCGTCTGGATCCAGTTGCCCTCCTTGCCGGCCGGGGCCGCGGGGCCGAAGTAGACGTCCACCGAACCGTCGGGGTTGATCGCCACGCGCTTGTCCTGGCTGCTGACCTGGGGGAACTGCTGGTCGGTCTGCAGCATGGAACGCGTCTGGTTGTCGTAGACGATCACCGACCAGAAGTCCTTCACCGGGATGTTCGGCGGCAGGTGCAGCCGGTAGTTCCTGCCGCCGTCCAGCGCGGCGCCTTCCGAGTCCACGAGCCCGACCGCATACTGCGACCCCTGGCCGACCATCTTCGCTTCCATGGCCGGCGTCACGCCGGTCGCGTAGAAATAGAAGAAGGCGGCGGCATCCAGGTATCGCACGCCGGGTTGGAACTGGAACTGGTAGCCGCCCAGCCACTGACGCCAGGTGCTGTTCGGATAGTAGAAGGCTTCCGGGATCCGGCTCCTGAAGGTGATGGCGCGCACCGTGGCGTCCCCCACGGCCGCGGCCTCCGTCAGGATCGCTTTCATACGGGCATCGGGCGCAAATGGCTTGCCCTTCTCGATGCCGATGGAGGCATAGAAGCCGAGTGTCACCGGATCGAGCGACTCGACCGGTTCCTTCTGCACGACATCGTTGAGACACTCCCAGAACCTGTAGTCCGCCACCGCCACCGTGGAGAACTCCCTGCCGGACACATTCACGAACGTATTGGCCGGCGGGTTGGATGCCTGCGACAGGGGATAGATCCGCGTGAACTTCTTGAGACTGTCGATCGACGGCTTGATGTCCCCGTTGACCGGCATGTTGCGCCAGACGAGAATCGACTCGAACGTGGGGACACGCACCACGAGGTACCCCGCCGGCACCTCGCCCGTGTACCCGGGAGGCAGCAGCAGGTACTTGCCGCCCTTGCCCTTGTCGGGACCGACGACACCGATGTCGGTCACATACTTGAACCAGAAGTCGTCGATCATCCCCAGCGTCATGGGCGGCACTTCCGCCACCAGCGGACCGCCGTGCAAATCGATCCAGACCCAGGTATAGGCGACGGTGGCGTTCGCCGTCAGAAACAGCGAACGGGAGTCCATCGTGTTCTCGAAGGTCGGGATCGTGGTGTTGGCCGGCCCGACCTGGGCCAGTCCTTCGCGCAGCCCGACCATGTTCACCGGCGCCAGCGCCAGGAGGTACGCCTGCACGGCCCGCTGGAAGTCGAGGTTGTCGTAGAGTTTCTCGACCGTCGCGTCATCCGGAAACCCGTCGGACAGCGTCAGCGTGCCCAGGCGGCTCTCGATCTTGCCAGGCGCGGCGATGCCAGGCGGAACCGGCGTGGTCATCTTATACTGCCGCGCCGGTTGCTGACGCGCCGACTCCTGCCGCACCGGCTGCGGCTCCGGGTTACAGGCTGCTGTCGCCATCAGCAGCATGGTCAATGCGCCCGCCTTGGCTACCGCTCGCGTTCTCATCGGCTTCTCCGCAGTCAACTCCGTCGCGCGGCCTACTTGACCTCGACCGTCAGCTTCGGGATCCGGCCGGTGAAGCGCGACTTCGCCTCGGCCCCGATCGCTTCGACCACCGGCGTGCCGAGGTCGATGCCCACGTCGGCCGTCTCGTCCGCCGAGAAAATACCGTACTGAGTAGCCGGGATCCGGCCCTCAGCGACCTTCTGGCCGTTCACGAACAGGATGCCCGTCCCGCCCTTGCCCTGGCCGCCGCCATCGTAGTCGAACTGGAAACGCAGTTCGGCCTTGCCGGGGGCGAGTTTCCTGGTCGAGGCCACGGACGTGCGCTGCAGGCCGAGGAAGTTGTAGTCGTAGGCCGGCACACCGTTCTTCACGTAGAGCGACCAGCCCCCGAAGCGCCCGCCCTGGGCGATCACGGTCCCGTTGGCGCCACCCGCCGGCACCTCGATCTCGGCCGTGATGACCTTCGACCGGTTCTTGATGTTGATGAAGACGCCCTCGGCCATGCCGATCATGCCCTCGGCCAGGGTCAACGACGTGCGCCCGCCCATGATGTCCGGACGCCCGACGGCCTTCGGATCGAGCCGCTCGAAGAAGCGGTCGTCCATGGGCAGCACCCCGTACTTGCCGGCTTCCGAGAGGAAGAGCGCCTGCATCTCCGCGAGCTTGGCCGGGTTCTGGGCCGCCAAGTCGGTCGCCAGGCTGAAATCCGAACGGACGTCGTAGAGCTGCCAGGCGGAGTTGTCCTGCAGCGTCCGGCGCGGCTTCTGCTCCCACGGGGCCTTGTGAATCGTGCGCGCGTACCAGCCGTCGTGGTAGATGGCCCGGTTGCCGGCGACCTCGAAGTACTGCGTGGTGTGCCGCTCCTTGGCCTTGGCGTCTTCGAAGCTGTAGACGAGGCTGGTTCCCGAGATGGGGATCTGCGGCACGCCGTTGACCGACTTGGGTTCAGGCAGGGTGGCCGCCTCGAGGATCGTCGGCGCCACGTCGATCACGTGCCCGAACTGCGAGCGGATCTCGTTCTTCGCCTTGATGCCCTTCGGCCAGGAGACGACCATGCCGTTGCGCGTGCCGCCGAAATCCGAGGGCACCTGCTTCATCCAGCCGAACGGGCTGTCGAAGGCGACCGCCCAGCCGGCCGCCATGTGCGGGTAGGTCTCGGGCCCGCCCCACTTGTCGACGAGCTTGAGCATGTCCTCGACCTTTTCCTGCACGCCGTTGAAGTAGGTCATCTCGCTGAACATGCCGTTCATGCCGCCTTCGCCGCTCGTGCCATTGTCGCCGGCAATGTAGAAGACGAGCGTGTTGTCGGCCTGGCCCACCTCGTCGAACGCCTGCAGCATGCGGCCGATCTCGTAGTCGGTGTACTCGCAGAAGGCCGCGAACACTTCGGCCTGGCGGGCGAACAATCGCCGCTCGTCGGCCGAGAGCGACGCCCAGTCCTTGATGGCCTCCGGCTTCGGCGCGAGCTTCGTGCCGGCCGGCACGACCCCCATGGCGATCTGCCGCGCCAGCGATTCCTCGCGGAGCACGTCCCAGCCCTTGTCGAACTTGCCCTTCCACTTGGCGATCCACTCCGGCGGCACGTGATGCGGCGCGTGGGTCGCACCGGGCGCGAAGTAGATGAAGGACGGCCTGTCGGGCGTCAGCGCCTTCTG
>Ga0316605_10000536_pt1 | contig 26131 bp, 15 predicted proteins | sample OWC_soil_day20_n_FD_207666 | JGI IMG/M metagenome (GOLD analysis project Ga0316605, IMG submission 207666) | Wetland soil microbial communities from Old Woman Creek delta, Ohio, United States - OWC_soil_day20_noCT | ecosystem: Environmental > Terrestrial > Soil > Wetlands | place: USA: Ohio...
ATGCCTTAGCAGCACCACGCGACACATGCCCTTTTACATATTTTGCATCGTGTGTGGAATACATAGCCGTTTCTGCATATTTCAATTGTTCGATAATAAAAGCATACACATCTTTCACAGGTGAACGAGGAACAGACAAAGGCGCTCCTTCTGATACTGATGTTTTATACAAAGGAACATCTCCATAAAACTGTACCAGGTTGAAATATGACCATGCTGTTAGAAAAGCTAATTCTCCTTTTGAATTATCTTTTACATCCTGAGGTATATCCATTTGGTTGATTAGGAAAGAATGGTATTCAGCCCGATGAATACATTGATAATAGGATTGATAAAAACTAATATTTGAACCGTTTTCATAAAAATTGCCGGCTCCCAATGATCCGAAAGCCCAAGTTGGTCCGGTTTGATAATCTGTATCAAAATTGACGACAGTATGATAATTACCCCATTCGAAAGGGAAAGTCAACGCATTGTATGCGCCGGAGACTAATTCATTGTAGCTCTTTGCTGCAATCAAATTCTCACCTGATACAAAAGTATATGCTTCCTCATCAAGTGCATTGGAACAGGAAAAACTCGTAATGAGTATAATTACTCCTGCAAAATATTTTAGAATATTATATTTCATTTTTTTAAATTATTTTGAATGAATACTTGTGAATTAGAATGTTAGCTGAATTCCCAATGAAACTGTTCTTGCACTTGGATACGAATTCATATCTACACCTCTACGAGATGTGTCACTCCCAAACGTGTTTACATCAGGGTCATACCACCGGTATTTTGTAAGGGTAAAAAGATTGTTGGCTGAAAGTGTTAGATTCAAAGCTTCTATGTCTTTTATCGGATGCATAAACCGATATGCAAGGCTCAAGTTTTTCAATCTCAAATAGGAACCATCTTCTACATATCTGTCAGAGGCTTTCAAACTTCGAGTATAGGTATTATCAGCACGCGGAAACTTAGCATTTTCTCTGTTTGCGTCTGTCCATCTATTGTCCCAAACAAATTGTGGCATATTACCTGTAGAAGCCATATCGTAACTTTTCAAATTAACATTCAGGATATCATTACCTTGAGTCCCTTGAAAGAAAAAGCTAAGTGAAATATCTTTATAAGTAAACGAGTTGGTAAATCCATAAGTGAAATCGGGATTTGTATTTCCAATAATTGCTTTATCTAAAGGGTCAATCACACCATCTCCATTATTATCTTTATATTTAATCTGCCCAATCATACTTCTTATCTTAGCATCTGTTTCATTTTTATACATTTTGTATGCTCTCACTTCAGCCTCGTTGTCGAAAAATCCGTCTTCCTGATATCCATAAATAATGCCGATGGGTTGTCCGTTTCTTCGGAGGAACATACTTTCCATTCCCCAGCACACATCTGAGAATTGGTCTGAATTTAACCCGCCGATTTTATTCCGGTTAAAAGATATGTTTGCATCCATTTTCCAGGTAAAATCCTTATTTTGAATTAAAAAGAAATTACCGGCTAATTCAAGACCTTTGTTTTCAACATTACCATAGTTGGATGCTATTGAAGAAAAACCTGTACTTATAGGAATATATACGTATTGAAGCAAATCGGATGTGTATTTTTTATAAGCATCTATCACAAAGTTTACTCGATTTTTCAGAATGCTTATATCAAGACCGGCATTATATTGGGTCGTTGTTTCCCATTTCAAATTTGGACTGGCAGGTCCACCCCATCTGTCTTCGGCAAAGCCATTAGTAAGTGATCCATCTATCGGATACTGTTGAATAGTCATTCTGGATCGGGTTGCATAGGCATTGATACCTTGATTTCCTGTTTGACCATAACTTACACGTAGTTTGAGGTTGTCAAATAATCCCAGTTGTTTAATAAACTTTTCTTCTGACAAACGCCATGCCAAGGCACCGGAAGCAAAATTTGCCCAACGATTGTTGGCTAAACGGCTGGAACCATCACTACGAAATGATGCTGTTACTAAATACCTATCCATCAATATGTAGTTAATACGTCCCAAATATGACATCAATGATGTTTTTCCTTTGCTCGAATAGTTCGGGTCCTGAACCAAAGCAGCATTCATATTATTTTCCTCATTAATATCATTGGCAAATCCATGTCCGCTCATGCTTTTCCCTCCCCAGTTAACATTCTCATACGTATAACCGGCTACAGCATCGATATGATTTATTTTACCAAAATCTTTGTTAAATGACAAGGTCGATTCTGCTGTTACGCTTTCATAATAAGAATCGGATTGCGACGCATAACCATTGGTAGGTTTTACACCTCCGCTAATGTACCTGTTATAGTACTGATTACGTTTATCCTGACTATATCCATATCCCAGACTTTGTCTGAAAACAAGGTATTTTGCAAATGTAATATTTACGTAGGAAGAGTTGTATAAATTCATGGACTCTAATATATTCTTTGCAGTGTGTACATAGAGATAGGGGTTGGATAATCCGTTTGAATAATCCTGAGAAACTCCGGAAGCCTCATCCTTGTCAAAAATATCTCTTGTAGGATTAAAAGATATAGCGTCATTCACTATTCCATACGTTTCGGTATTGGTTCGAGCTAATCTGTTTTGCGATTTTGAAGCTGTAAGGTTATTTCCAAACTCAATCCAGTCTGTCACCTTTCTGCTGATATTTGATCTGATACTATACCGTTTGTAGTATGAATTTACTATAGTACCTTGCTGGTCCAACATTCCCAACGAAAACATATATTGTCCTTTTTTATCACCTCCGGATATACTTAGATTATAATCCTGAGTGAGTGCAGTCTGAAATATCTGGTCTTGCCAATTGTTTCCACCATTCATATATCCATTTCTAAAATCCTGTGGGCTTGGCAGGTAGGTACTGTCAAGTTTAATCGGTTTTCCCGAAACCGCATCTGTTCCCATCGTGTATCCCCAACGACCCGGGAAATCGAGGTTTAGCTCATCTACATAGTCTTTCCCGTCGTAAGTGTAACCGTTTCTGGTTTCTTCATTTCTGTATTCGGCATAATCTGCTCCATTTAACACTTTTATTAGTTTTACAGGTTTGGCTACGCCATAATTCATGTTTAATTCAACCTTTGTACGTCCTTCGTAACCGTTTTTTGTCGTTATTAGAATAACTCCGTTTGCACCACGAGAACCATATATAGCTGTTGATGAGGCATCCTTCAATACTTCAATAGATTTCACATCACGAGGATTGATTAAACTCAAGGGGTTATTAGTTTGTTTAGTGGCATAATCTGTTTCTGGAGCTGAACCTGTATTAAATGGGATACCATCGATGACATAAAGTGGTTCTGCACTGGTTGTAAAAGAATTTGCTCCACGTATCTGGATGCTAATTCCGGCTCCCGGTGCTCCATCAGCCTGGCTTACCTGAACACCAGCAATTTTTCCTTGTAATGCCTGATTAATGCTTGACGGATTTACTTTCAACAATTCTTCACTTCTAACAGATGATACTGAACCTGTTAAATCTCTTTTTTTAACGTTTCCATATCCAATTGCAACGACTTCATTCAGCGTTTTAACAGCTGAAATCATCGTTATATCAATAGATTTGCGACCATTAAGAGGTACTTCTATTGTTTCATAACCAACAAATGAACATTTCAATGTGGCATTTTTTACATTCTTTACAGCAATTGTAAATTTTCCATTAACATCGGTAATTGTACCATTCTGAGTGCCTTTTTCTACAACTGAAGCACCAAACAAACCACCATCCTCATCATGGATAGTTCCGATAACAGTCCCTGATTGAGCTTGAATAGTCATCACAGAGAGATAGCACAACATTGGAAGCAAAAAGGCTTTCAAATGTTTTAGACAACAAATTGTTTTTTTTCTTTTTTTCATGGTAATGATTTTTGAAGTGTTAAACAACAATCATTTTTTATTTAAAATTTAAAACTCATTTTTTTAGAAATATAAGAATCGATAATTAATCTTCTTTTGATGATAAATACGTTTTTTTTATTTCGCATTTATCTTTTCGAGCGTTTTCCAGCATTGGTACATACCTCTCGGCACATGGAAACAGCCTTTCCATTTGCCGCCTTTGAGCGGAAGCAGTATCTCACCCTCACGATTGAGGTAACCCCACCATTCGGGATATTCCTGATCTTTGAAGTGAGACCAGGTATAATCATGTACTTTCTCAAACCACTGTAAGCATTCCTTTGAGCCTGTAAGTTCATAGCCTTTTAGAAGAGATATCAATGTTTCAATGTGTACCCACCAAAGTTTCTGATCCCATTCCAATTGCTGGGTAGGATATCCCAGACGATCCATGAAATAGTATATACCACCATATTGTTTGTCCCAGCCATATTCTATCATGGTAAGGGTGGTTTTCACCGCTTTTTCTATCAGTTCGGGACGATGTAGGCGTTCTCCCAAATCCATAATAAACCACATGGCTTCAATGGAATGACCCGGATTCATCAGCCTGCCTTCAAAGGTATCTGAAAGGCTTCCGTCAAGTTCCACATTTTCAATGATAATGCCACCAAGTTCCGGACGTAAAAAGACATCCATCACTTCGTGAATGCAATCGTCAATTGTTCTCTGAAGAAAATCTTTATCTATCAAATGTTCTATCTCAAGGGACAAATTGCACAATATCATCGGTAAGGCAAAGTTCTTCAGGTTGCGGGTACCGGGATATGCTTTGTTCCATTTGCCTTTCGGATTTTCCACTTTGGAAAGTATGATATCAAATGTCTTTTTTGCAATATCGGCATATTCGGGATTACCGGTGGCAAGGCTCAGCTGACCGAATGCCATCGTGGCGAATGTGTACGAAAATATGTTGTAGGGCTCTACAAGCGGATTACCTTCTCTGTCAACTGAAAAATACCAGTTGTAATGACCGTCGTGTCCGTATTTCTTCAGAAATTCTCCGCCCTGAATGGCACAATCAAGCCAATCCTGACGCTTTTCTACTTTGTTGTAAAGCATGGAAAACATCCAGACCTCACGACCTTGCAACCAGATAAATTTATCTGTATCAAAAACATCGCCTTTGCGGTCTAAACAGCTGAAATAACCGCCAAAGTCTGTATCCTGAGAATTTTCAACCCAAAATGGCATCACATTATCAAGCAACTCAGAGCGGTACTGCTGTTCTAATTCTTTTAAATTCATTTCTATCTCTAATTTAAAGTTAATTCTTATCGTCTTTCTTTTTCAACCAAAATTTCTCAATATCTTCCAGCGATTTTCCTGCCGTTTCGGACATCAGTTTTACAAGAAATGACTTGTATATTTAAGTAAATGATCTGTTATAAAATATAAATACAATTTAGAAAACATATTTATTGACTATTTTCAATTGCCTCCAGACAAGATAATTAGCACAAGCCCGGATATAAAAAGGAGAAACATCAGAGTTAACAGTACGTTCGTTTGTTTAGATGATCCTTTAAATTCTTTCCAAATAAATACGCCCCAGATTGCAGCTACCATCGTTGCACCTTGTCCCAGTCCATAAGATATTGCAGCTCCAGCTTTACCTGCTGCTATATAACTCAATGAAGTACCAATTGCCCAAATAGACCCTCCTAAAACACCTATAAGGTGAGTTTTGAAACTACCATTAAAGTAATCTTTGTACGAAACGGGTGATCCTACAAATGGTTTTTTCATTATCAGTGAATTAAACAAGAAATTACTTATCAGAATACCAAGTGCAAAAACAAAAAAAGCAGAATAGGGTGTCATCATGCCTGATGCCGGTTCCGAGAAATTAGTAAGATCCATAGAAGCTGCAACAAACCGATAAAAGAATGCCATCAACAAGCCGGCAAATATCGCCAAAATAATTCCTTTTTTATTTGATTCACCTTTTTGACCTTTTTTCATTTTTCCGGCAGCAATTCCATTGAAGATTATTGCTAATGTGATTAAAGTTACACCCAGAAATAAAACTATTGGATTTCCGTTCGGAGCTGTGAAATAATTCACAAAAACTCCCAATACTAAAGCAATACCTACACCCAAGGGGAAAGCTACTGCCATACCGGCAATGGAGATGGATGCTGAAAGCAAAATGTTAGCTGCATTAAATACAATTCCACCAATAACAGCACTAAGTATATTCCCCATATCTGCCTGTTTCAGATCTTGTATAAAGGGACGACCTTCAGCTCCAAAGCTCCCTAATGTAAAGCCTAAGAGAACACTAAACAGAACAATTCCAATTACATAATCCCAATAGAACAATTCATAACGCCAGGTTTTTGCTGCTAATTTCTGAGTATTCCCCCAAGATCCCCAACAAAGCATGGTGATAAAGCAGAGGATTACAGCCAATGAATAATTTTCAACTATGAACATTGTATTATTTATTTAAATGTTATTTTATTATACTACTTTTTTTAATTTCATTTCGATAGGGTATAGATGATTGCGCTCCTTCACGAGTTACTGTTATTCCTGCCGCTTTGTTTGCCATTTTCACTGCATCAATTATCGGTAATCCTTCTGAAATGCCCACACAAAAAGCTCCACAGAATGTATCTCCTGCGGCTGTAGTATCTACAGCAACAATTTTATCTGTAGGAATTTCGTGATATGAGTTACCCTCTTTTATAAATGCTCCTTTCGAGCCTAATGTAATTACTACATTGTCAACTCCTTTACTACTTATAATGTCAGCTGCTTGTCTGGCCGATTCCCAGTTAGTAACCTTAATGCCTGAAAGCATCTCTGCCTCATTGTTATTTGGGACGATAGTGTGCAAACATTTCATTAACTCGTTTGAAAGAAAAGCTGCCGGAGCAGGGTTTAATATCACTTTTACTCCTTTTTCGTACGCCATTTTTGCAGCATATTCTACTGTATCCATTGGAATTTCGAGCTGCATTAATAAAATATCTGCAGTTTCGATTAATTTTCTAGCTTTGTCAATATCGTTCTTACAAAGACTTGAATTAGCACCAGAAGCTACTACAATACAATTTTCACCATTCGAGTCTACCATAATCAAAGCTACCCCTGATGGCAACTTTGGATCAGAAAATATATAATCTGTATTGATGTTCTCTTCTTTGAACATTTCGATAGATTGTTTTCCAAAGAGGTCATTCCCTGTTTTTGATATAAAAGTAGCAAGCCCTCCCAACCGCGAAACAGCGACAGCTTGATTTGCACCTTTTCCTCCGGGATTCATCCGGAAAGCTCCTCCCAATATGGTTTCTCCAGGCACAGGCAACCTGTCTGATTTTACGACCATATCAGTATTGCTACTACCTACAACAACTATTTTTTTTTCACTCATGTTATTAAATTTTTAAAGATTTTTTTTAAAAAATGTCAGTATATCTTGACAATCAGAGAAACAGTTTAATCAACAATACTTAAAATGCATTTATCAACTTCCATTATGCATAAATTTATCATTTTTTCATTGTTTATAGTAATCACATATTTTAAAACCCTGTTTTTTACTCATAATCGAATAATCACTCTTTCAAACAATTCAGGTAATAATCTTTCCCTGCTATTCGTGTTTTTGCTATATACATTCCTGATTTGAGGGTTGCTGCGCTGATATTTGTATCACTATTCATTGACTGTAATACCACACGTCCATTTATATCATAAATGATGGCATTCTGAATTATCTGATTATCCTGTATTTTTATTACAATAAAATCATGTATTGGATTCGATATTTTTACCATGCCCTGATTATTAATCCAAATATTCTTAACATCCGTCATCGAATCGGTTTTAAAAATATGTTCTTCAGACCAATCACTCCATTTCAAATTGTGATCACGATACCGTATTCTCCATCCATATACATTACCTTTGGTTAATGGAGTGGCAGAGAATGCATTTTTCATTAGATTAATTCCTTTATTCAAATCTATCGGGTTGTTTTTGCCATCAACACCATAAATATTCCTCCAATCTTTCGTTATATCAAGTATTGGAGCTGTATAATCACCTGAAATAGAAGTTGCTTGCAATTCCACACTCATCAGACTATCAACCCCATTGTAAGGAGAAGATAGAAGAAAAATACTGTCATTTTTCAAAATAGTAGAAACACACGACGGTTTTTCAGGTTTAGCCTGATTAAGTTTCCGATACCACGAATCGATCACGTGAATATTTGGTGTTGGGTTCTTTGCTAAATCACCCACACCATAAACTTTGAATATATGAGACTTGTTTTTCACGTCAATATCTGCATAAATAAAAAAGTTCTCTATATATGACATATTTACCGAAGGTAGATCAACTGCGGATGAAGAAAAATGTTCTCTGTCACCACCGCCACCGCCACCACAAACAAAACTAATATCTCCGGTGGTGTTTGCAGACAAAGAAGGAACCGTACCTTTTTCATAATCATGTGTATGTCCAAACGACAACTGTTGAGCTTTGGAATATTTCTGCATAATATGAAGTATATCTTTGGAATACTGACTTTCTCCTTCTTTCCATAATTCACTGTAAGGACAATGATGAATAAAGCAAAAGACTTTATCAATCTGTTGGTCATCTTCAGCGTTTTGCAACAGTTCGTCAAACCATGTTTTTTCCTGATCTCCAAAAGTGTAAACAATATTGGAATTAAGACCTACAAATAAAGTTCTTGCTACCTTAAAAGACCAAAATCTTTCAAAAATGCCTCCAGGAGTGCTATATGGCGAAATTTCATCAAATTTCATATAAGAATAAAACAATGGACTATCTATTTCATGATTTCCAGGAGCTATTGCAAAAGGTAATCTGCAACTAAGAGGTTCCATCGGATGAAGAAATTCTGTTGTATATGAGGATATACTATTCCCTTGTTGAAGAATATCTCCTGTATGCAAAACAAAATTCAAACTATCCGGATAATCTTCTCCGAACAAATTTTTCATTTGCGTTACAGCGCTGTTTACAATCGTTGTAGTCAGTTTTGGATTTTGCTGGGTATCTCCGAAAAGTAAAAAACGTACATGCCCATCGGAATATGACTTATCCGGTTGCGTTCTAAACGAATATACAGGTGAATTTCCACTACCGCTGACTACACGATAAAAATATTTTGTATTTGCCTGTAGATTGGTCAGTTTTACCGTATGCCAAATATATGGATAGCTATTTATTGTCTCATAACTACCTGAAACACTATTTGATAACGACGATGAGGTAATGCCATATTCAACTTGTGTTTTCACTATGGATGTGTCTTGCCACGATACATACATATAATCCGATCCGGGAGTTTGTAAATATGGTTTTACAACCGGTATATCGTAAGTGTACTTAGGTGTATGCCCGTAACCACCCAAAGCCGTAACAGCAGCATCATCCAAGGCACCGTCATACAACGATACTTCGGCAACATCTAATGTGCCATCGTCACCATCATCATCGGCAAAAAGAAGTAGTGTTTTATCAAGAGAAAAACGAGCATCAACATATTGTATATTGCCAACATGTATCAAATTTCCATCTAAATAATACTTATATGTATTATTTAAACTTACAGAAACGACTAAACGATACCATTTATCGGCAGAAACAGCATAAGAACTATACCCTGTAACATACGTACCAAAATTCCCTGATGTATTAATAAAACATTCCCCATCTGACGTGTTTGTAGGGTCTGTTTGAAAAAAGTTATACCATACACCTACCTTTGGAATTTTAAAATCAACAACCAACGAATAATCGTTTACTTTAGTTGAACCACTCTTAACAGGAATGCCGTGATCTACAACGAAATAAGTCCCTTTTTGGACGGTAACAGCACCATTTGATGCATCCGGACCATCAGCCTTCTGTAGTCCGGTTCCAACAAGAGTTAACTGTTTACCAATATCTGCTTTGGTAAAATTGGTAGCATCATCAAATTTCCAATTACCAACTTTGTTCTGACTAACAGAATAAAAATTACTTAAGCAAAATAGAATTGAAAGAATTAGTATTTTTCTCATAATTTGTGTAATTCAAAATATTAAAATATCGGATTAAATTTAGTATCTCCACATTTTTTTAGTAAATAAAGATTTTTTTATTGCTTGAGGTCTATTCCTTTACACATTTCAGTGTGTAATTTTTCCCCCCAATTTTTACAAGAGCAATATATGTCCCTTTTGCAACTCCTGTTACATCAAGTTTAGCATCACCACTCGTTGACTGTAAAACAGCATGTCCACACATATCATAAAGTGTTACAGCTTGAATAGTCTGATTATCGGGAACAATTATTGAAATATTGTCTCGGATCGGATTGACTATTCTTACATTTTCATTAGTTGCCATAACAGAGTTTACACCTGTTGTATGACCGGCTACTCCTAATGCAGCAACGGCAGCATCATCCAAAGCGCCATCATACAATGAAACTTCTGCAACAGTTATGGTACCATCATCACCATCATCATCAGCAAACAGAAGTAGTGTCTTATCTAAAGAAAAACGTTCTTCCGTAGATTGACTAACTCCATCTTTTATCAAATTACCATCAATGTAATACCGGTATGAGGTTCCTAATTTTACGGAAACAATCAATCGATACCATTTATCTGCACTAACTGCTGAAGTACTATACCCTGTTGCAGCTGTTCCGATGTTTCCGGTTTTATTTATAAAACAATCGCCGTCAGAATTGTTTGACGGACTCGTTTGAAAGAAACAATACCATGAACCTACTGACGGTATTTTGAAGTCAACAACCAAAGTATAATCATTTACATACACTTTTCCAGCTTTGGGAGCTATGCCATGATCTACAATAAAGTACGTCCCAACATCAACTGTAACTGCCCCATTTGCAGCATCCAAACCATCGGCTTTATGTATTCCGGTTCCAACTAAAGATAATGTTTTCCCAATATCTGCCTTTAAAAAGTTAGTTGCGTCATCAAACTTCCAACAACCTACTTTATTTTGACCGAAAGAAAAAACAGATATTATTGTAACTAATAATGATGTGAGTATTAATTTTTTCATGTTAATTATTTTTTGTAATTTTGAGTATTGAAAAATATCATTTTTAAATTATTTACGGAAGTAATAAAAGAGCTTGGTTATTCAAGAATAAAAAGGAAAAGTTATAATGGAGGATTCCAATACACAAGCAATAATCTCCGAAAAATATCCAAGAACAAATTATATGACCTTCTCATTGAACTTCTGAATTTCTATTGAATAACTTATTGTATTTTTCGGAAGCGAAAGTAATTATAGAAATATTATAAAAAAAACAAAATATCATTCAGATTATTAAATTCAAATCATATATTTTTAAATATTACAACATTTATTTCATTGATATCGCGCATTTTACACATTTTACATTAACCAATATAATATATTTTCATTCTTTTTAATTTATACCATTTATATAATAAATATAATTAATATCTTTACAGAAAGATTATGTCTAAACTCTCATCACTTATTGTATTAATAAATTCCTTAAGTAAATCGGAACGTAAAAAAGTATCAACTACATTTAATGTCAACGAGAACAATGCTGACTATATCCATCTGTATACAATAATTAGCAAATCACAATACAGTACACCTGAAAAAATTAAGGAATTATTTTTAAAGACCCACCAAGAAACGACATTTAACACGTCAATAAATCACCTCTTTGAAAATATATTGTTCGCATTAACACAGTTGCGAACAAATCAGGATAGTTACTATTCACTTTTTACGTTACTGATGCACGCACGTGTACTTCATGAAAAGGCCATTTATCATGAATGCTTTCAATTACTCTCAAAAGTTCAAAGTGAAGCCATTCGGTTGGAAAATTTTTCAATTCTACTTATTGCTCAGAAAATGGAACTTGATTATTTATTAAGTCTTGATTTTCCTGATATAACAGAACAAGAGTTGCTTAGCAAACAATACAGAACAAATGACACTTTGAAAAAAATACGGGAAATTAATCAACATGCATTTTTATATGAGTTGCTAAAATACCGAATTTTATATCGAGGAACAGCACGGTCGGATAAACAGAAACAAGAATTTAACGACCTAGTAATAAGTGAAATGAGCATTGAATCGAATTCCGGATACAACAATTTTGAGATAACTAAAAACCATCTCTTGTTTCAATCAAATTACTTAATGAATATGGGTGATTACAAGTCTGCAATAAATTCATTTTATGAACTAAACAGCGCGTTCGAGCATAACAAACATTTATTGAACAATCCTCCAATATTTTATCTAATGACTGTTGAAGGAATTCTTGAAGGATTGAGATCAATAAAGGATTACAAAGAGATGAACTATTTTATTTCCCAATTGGAAAACATAGAAACATCATCCAATCATTTCAAATTACAAATTGAATGTGTTATCTTTCTATATACACTTTTCCCGCTGTTGGATACAGGTAAATTTGAAGAAGCTAAAACACTCATCGAATACGACAAACAGAATATTTATGGTAAAAGCAACCTATTAATCATTTACAGAAAAGCACAATTGTTTTTATATACAGCTCTGACTTATCTGGGAACAAAAGAATATAGCAAAGCAAGAAAATCATTAAATCAAATTTTGATAGCAGAAAGAAGCCTGCTCTCATTACCCCAATGTAGAACAATCCGATTGGCTAATCTAATGGTTTTGTATGAATTGAAAGAATTTGATTATATTACATTTGAAGGAAGATCAGTAAGACGTGAAATTCAAAACAAAGAAAAGACGTATCAGACTGAACTATTGATGTTAAAACTATTTGACAAACCACTTGATGTACTATCAAACAAAGAAAGAGATGTACTTTGGAAAAAAATTGAACCTGAATTAAAAAAAATCAGAAACAATAAATTTGAATTACAACTATTACGTATTTTTGATTTTACAGCTTGGATTGAATCGAAAATTAGAAATATACCCTTAGAACAAATACTAAGAGACAAAATTTCAAATCAAATTTAATCAACGGCTCCCATTTGCGATTATGTTCTCCAAAACCATTTAATTCGGGTAAAAAGCATGGTGACAAGCACAGCAATGGTTGTAAGGATAACACCTTGTAAAAATCCTAATCCTACATTCAAACTGAAATATTGAAGTAATGGAGTTATTTCCAGCAGACCGGCAACAGGCATAATAAGCAAGTCGCCTGCAACATAAGCAATCATTGGATTTTGCCCCGACATGACTAAAAACTTTGTGCTACGTACATATCCATAAAAGTCGCAAATAATATTGAATGCAAGCAGAGCCATAAATGCCAGACCTGAAGTCACAAAATAATAACTGTAAGTCGGTGGATCTTTTTTTATTCCTCCTTCATAGGATTCGAAACAAAGTCCAAGAAGCAATAAATAGGCTCCTGCATAAAATAGGTTTCGCCACAGTTTTTGATTGAAGCCATCTCCCTTGCGAAGAAAGAAATAGCCAACGCCCAACAGCAAAATAGTAGAGAACAAATTGGCAACCAACAACCGACAATACAGAAAGTAGAGATTTGATACAATAAGTGCAATAGTCAATACTAAGAGAAGAACTGACAGCTTGCGATCACTTTTAGACGATACGTTCGCCTCCATATTTCTCCGGTTCATCCAATCAAACAAATATTCTCCTGCAAAACTACCGGGAATAACAATGAAAAGGTATTTCAGATAAGTGAATTTATACATCCACGGAAATGGCGTAAAATTAAACACTGTTTGAGCCCACGAACCTTCCACATCCGATGACATCAGAATTGCCTTCAAACAAATAAGTACGGCAATCCTCGCCCAACGATTTTTTTAGTGAATATGTAAACAATTGAACCAAAGACGGCCATATTAGCAAGCAATAAGATAATAATATTACTGGAATTCAAACTCCAAGTTCGACCTCCGGCATATTGTACCGTTGTCATAAGCAAAAAAGCCAACGCGTAAGCAGAGAGTTTAATAACCGAATGGCCCATGCAGGCATTTTCAACGGGATACGCATGAACATAGGAAAAAAGTAACACAAACGCAAGTAAAGCCAATCCCCAGGAACGAGGATCCTTAGGAGAGCTTAATACATAAGGATAAAAGTGCTCGATAAAAATGGCAAAGAACGTGAGTTGCAATCCGCGTAATACAGCATCCCAAACCAAGCGAGGCTGACTTTCACCCCTTTCAATTCTTTTACCGATGGAAAACGGGAATGCAGCCCCCATAGCAAATAGAAAAAAAGGATATACCAGATCAACCCAGGTAATTCCCGACAAATTGGGATTGAATACATGAAATGGGGGGAGGTGTTTGAGTATGGTACACGCTTTAATGTAAATGCATATAAAGAAGATAACTATGTGGAGGCTGTACTGGAAGAAGGTAAAGTGAACGTTGTTGTTCCCGGACAGGAAGAGGAAGTTAAATTAGAACCAGGTGAGCGCTTATACTACGATCTGGAAACGATGCAGGTAAGCAAAACCGAAACGGATATTTATGAAAAAACAGCCTGGAAGGCCGGAAAATTGATTTTCAGAAATGCTTCATTGGACGAAGTAACAGATTAAAGTGTCAGAAAATTATTGTTGAGTAGCAATTAACAATAAAATCTGCTATGTTTGCATAAATAATTGAATTAATCTCAATCTGGTCAAAGTTCCTCCTGAACCACATTGGATCTATTATTTCGAAAGAGATTAGTTTGCAGAAGTACAAAATGAAGATGCAACTATTTTCCTAATCAGGAAACAATATAGAAAGAGTAAAAATCACAGATTGAGGGTGGAACAACGTATCAGGTTTTCTCAATATAAATAGCTATTCAACCAGAAATAAAACAACATAGATATGTTACAGGTACTAAACAGAAAATTCATCCTTGCCTTAGCATTGCTATGCTTTTCGGGATTTACAGCAAATGCTCAACAAAAACATCTTTTCGAAGTAAAGGATGGAAGTTTCATGTACGATCACAAACCGATGCAGGTCCTTTCGGGCGAGATGCATTATGCCCGTATTCCCCATCAGTACTGGCATCATCGTCTGAAGATGCTCAAAGCTATGGGATTAAATACAGTAGCTACTTATGTGTTTTGGAATGCACATGAAACAGAACCAGGTAAATGGAATTTTGAAGGAGATAGAAACTTGTCGGAATTTGTAAAAGCTGCCGGGGAGGAAGGGCTTTTTGTTATTCTTCGTCCGGGTCCTTATGCCTGCGCCGAATGGGAGTTTGGCGGATATCCCTGGTGGTTGCAAAATTGCAAAGGAATTGAGTTGAGACGTGATAATCCTGTATTCTTAAAATACACTCAGTTGTACATCAATCGACTTTATCAGGAGGTTGGTCAGCAGCTCGTTACAAAAGGTGGTCCAATTATAATGGTTCAGGTAGAGAATGAGTTTGGATCGTATGTATCTCAACGAAAAGACATTCCAATCGAAGAACACCGGATTTATAATGCCAAAATCAAGGATCAGCTTTTGTTGGCTGGATTTGATGTGCCACTGTTTAGTTCCGATGGAACCTGGTTATTCGAAGGAGGAACTATTGATGGAATTTTGCCAACCGCTAATGGTGAGGGTAATATTGCAAATTTGAAAAAGGCTGTGGATAAATATCATGGTGGAAAGGGACCTTACATGGTTGCCGAATTTTATCCGGGCTGGCTGTCGCATTGGGGAGAGCCTTTTCCTAACATCAGTGCAACGAGTATTGCCCGCAAGACCGAAGAGTATCTTCAAAATGGTATCTCGTTTAATTTATACATGGCACATGGTGGAACTAACTTTGGTTTTACGAGTGGTGCAAATTATGATAAAACACACGATATTCAGCCCGATTTGACTAGCTATGATTATGATGCACCTATAAGTGAAGCCGGTTGGGTTACTCCTAAATACGATTCTATCCGCTCCGTTATTCGTAAATATATACACACTAACCTCCCACCCGTTCCGGCTTCTATCCCGGTTATTGAAATTCCATCGATAAAGTTAACCCGTGTGGCTGATGTATTTAGCTATGCTGAAAAAATGCCTGCTGTAACAAGTGAGACCCCTTTGACCTTTGAACAATTGAATCAGGGATATGGTTACATACTTTATACGCGACACTTTAATCAACCTATCAACGGGACATTAGAAGTTACCGGTCTACGCGATTATGCTGTTGTGTATGTTAATGGAGAAAAAGTGGGTGAGCTAAACCGGAATACCAAACATTACACCCTCGATATTGATGTGCCTTTTAATGCTACATTAGAAATTCTGGTGGAAAATATGGGACGTATCAACTACGGTGCTGAAATTGTACATAACACCAAGGGTATTATCAGCCCGGTCAGGATTAATGATATGGAGATTGTCGGAGATTGGTCGATGTATAAATTACCGATGGACAAATATCCTGATTTAAGCCAATATGCAAAGACTGATGTGTATGAAAACAAAACTGATAAGATTCAATCGTTAAAAGGGAAGCCAATTGTATACGAAGGAACATTTGTTCTTAATGAAGTCGGCGATACTTTTATTGATATGAGTAATTGGGGAAAAGGTATTATCTTTATAAACGGAAATAATATTGGACGTTACTGGAAAATCGGTCCTCAACAAACTCTTTTTATTCCCGGAGTATGGCTTAAAAAGGGAGAGAATAAAATTTCTGTTTTCGAGCAAATTAACGATGTTTTTCAAACGGATGTGAGGACTGTAAAAAGTCCGGTGTTGAATATGATGAAAGTTAACAACTAAATAGGAGATTTTCGTTTTCAACAACGGATGAGCAAATAGTATTGTGTTCTAAAAGATTAGAAATAAGTATATAAAATGAGAAATAATTTAATATTGATTGCATTCTTAATAGTGCTGACAAGTGGTAAAAGTAATGTTGAACCGCCTCGTCCCTATGGCGCCATACCTTCTGAAAGCCAGTTGAAATGGCAAAAGATGGAGTACTATATGTTCGTTCACTTTGGCCCTAATACATTTACAGACGTAGAATGGGGAAATGGGAAAGAAGATCCGAAGGTGTTTAATCCTGCTGCTTTAGATTGTCGTCAATGGGCAGCTACGGCCAAAGCTGCCGGAATGAAAGCTATTATTATCACAGCTAAGCATCATGATGGCTTCTGTTTGTGGCCAAGTAAATTCAGTACACATACAGTTCGCGAAAGTGGTTGGAAAAACGGTCAGGGAGATGTACTCAGAGAACTTTCGGATGCTTGTAAAGAGGCCGGGCTAAAGTTTGGTGTCTATTTGTCTCCGTGGGATCGGAATCATCCATCTTACGGAACTCCGGAATACAACCAGCTATTTGCCAATACACTCAATGAAGTCCTGTCGGGCTATGGTGAAGTATTCGAACAATGGTTTGATGGAGCAAATGGCGATGGTACTAAACGGCAAGTTTATGATTGGCCTTTATTTCACAATGTGGTATATAAAAATCAACCTCAGGCTGTTATCTTTAGTGATATTGGACCCGGATGTCGTTGGATGGGTAACGAACAAGGAATTGCCGGAGAAACCAATTGGTCGCGTCTCAACACCAAAGGATTTGAACCGGGCAGCAAAGCGCCTTCTCCCGATACGTTAAGCCGTGGAAATATTGCGGGAACTAATTGGGTGCCTGCCGAAACCGATGTTTCCATTCGTCCGGGATGGTTCTATAGTCCTTCTACCAATGATAAAGTAAAGTCGGTTGAACAACTTACTGAAATTTATTATAACAGCATAGGACGAAATAGTAATTTGTTGCTTAATGTTCCTGCCGACCGGAGCGGACGTATTCATTCCGGAGACTCTATTCGCCTGATGGAATTTCGAAAGTCGTTAGAAACTACTTTCAGAACAAATCTTGCCAGTAATGGCATTGTAACAGCGACTAACACTAGAGGAAAATCGAACCGGTTTTCACCGGCAAATATTCTTGACAACAAGTACGATACTTATTGGGCAACAGACGATAAAGTACACACAGCTTCGTTGGTGGTAACTATGAAAAAGGCACAGACCTTTAATCGTTTGTTGATTCAAGAATATATTCCTTTAGGCCAGCGTGTTGAATCTTTTAATTTGGAGTATTGGGATAATTTAACCAAGAGTTGGCGTGTATTGTCGCAAGGAACTACCATTGGTTATAAACGCATTCTGCGATTCGCTGATGTAACTACAACAAAAGTGCGAATTAATATTTTAAATTCATTAGCAGCTCCGGTAATAAATAATATAGGACTTTATTTTGCCTCTGCTCAATTATCGGCACCGACTGTAAAGCGAACTAAACAAGGTGACGTTTCTATACGAAGTGAAGCTGCTGATGCTGCCATTTATTACACGGTGGATGGATCACTACCTTCTACAACTTCGGCAGTCTTTAAGCAAGCTTTTGCTTTGCCCAATGGAGGTATTGTTAAGGCAATTGCAACGATGCATAATGGGGCTGTTCAAAGTGAAGTAGTGACGGTTAATTATGATATTGCCCCGGCTCAATGGAAAGTTATTGTTCCTCAGGTGGCTAATGTCGCCAAAGTCATTGATGGCGACGCATCTACCTCGGTTGTACTGAGACAACAAGATACATTGGTAGTGGATTTTGGAGAAATATTGCCTTTAAAAGGATTTTTCTATGTGCCTGTAAATGATGTGAATGCTGCTAATCTGTTTCGTTACAATTGTTCAGTTAGTATAGATGGTCAAACATGGACGAAACTTAAAAATAATTTCATATTCAATAATATAAAGAATAATCCTATTCGTCAGGATGTGCTTTTTGATCAACCGGTTCAAGCAAAATATATTAGAATTGAACCATTAGAGTCAGTAAACAGTACCCAATATTATGCTGTGAGTGAATTAGGCATCCTTTCTCATTGAATCGGGTCAGTTTCGGTTAATTTATCCGACATCGCTTTGCGGATTCGCTCTTTAATAAAAAATAATTTTCGTTTCCGACGATTTTATACACTTCGTTCAATGCGTGAACTTATAGAACCTGGCAGAATTCTAAATAATTGATGTTCAGAATCAATGCTAAAAGACTCTGCCGTTAATTCAACAGCAATTAATTCAATATCACTCAAACGCGGACAAAGAACTTGATTCGGAAAGTTACTTCTTGTCTCAAATTATTTTAATATCTCGAGAATTTTCTCGTACTTTGTGATGAAGTTGTTCATTATATTTACCTGACTGGTAATCACTTAAATATACGGATTTTATCCGGAGTGAACAACTTTTTTTATTACTTTTTTCTAAATGCACTACAGGTTAATCATACTTATTCTAATGTCATCAACTATCCACAAAGTAAAAAGTAAAAAACAAAAAAGTTTTTCTTAACAGCCTTTACATTCAGCAAAAAAAAATTAAATCAAAATTTCAAATTTATAGAATCACTAATGTTAATCTTAAATAATTATGACTTCACGCAGAGATTTTTTACGTAACAGCGCAATGGCATTTGCAGGGCTTGCAATAAGCAAAAGTGCTTTTGGAAATCTATTGTCACCGGCATCATCTTCGAAGGTATCGTCATTACAACCGTCTGATATTACTTATGTAAGCAAACGTCCGATACTGGCAAAACGCAATTTCACTTCAAAAGCAGTGGAGGAAATTATAGATCAGATTAAGCCAAAAATCAAAAATCCGAAATTGGCCTGGATGTTTGAAAACTGTTATCCAAATACATTGGACACAACAGTGGAATTTGAAATGAAGAACGGTCGTCCTGATACCTTTGTTATCACTGGCGACATAGAAGCAATGTGGTTGCGCGATTCATCGGCACAGGTTTTCCCTTATTTGCCTTTGGCTTCGAAAGACAGTCAGTTGAGTCTTATGATTGAAGGGATTATCCGTCGTCAAAGTTGGTGTATCAATCTTGATCCGTATGCAAATGCTTTCAATAAAGGAGCTACCGGAAGTGAGTGGGATAAGGATCATACTAAAATGATTCCCGAATTGCACGAACGCAAGTGGGAAATCGATTCGCTGTGTTATCCTATTCGTTTGGCATATTATTATTGGAAGAAAACCGGAAATACATCCATGTTTGACGAGAGCTGGAAAAGTGCCATGAAACGCGTGTACGAAACTTTTGTGGAACAGCAACGCAAAAAGGGAACAATGGATACCTCCTATTCATTTACCCGTGACACCGATAAACAGAGCGACACAGTTCTCAATAAAGGATTTGGAAGCCCGGTTAACCCGGTTGGTTTAATATGTTCTTCTTTTCGTCCGTCGGACGACTCTACGCTTTTTAGTTTCTTGATCCCGTCTAACTTGTTTGCAGTGGAAGCACTGAACCAATTGGCTGAAATATCCAATAAGGTTACCGGTGATGTCAGTTTTAGTTCCAAATGTAAGGCTTTAGCCAGAGAGGTATTTCTGGCAGTCAACAAATATGGAATTGTCACTCACTCAAAATACGGAAAAGTTTATGCTTACGAAGTGGATGGTTTTGGCGGACATGTTTTTATGGACGATGCCAATGTGCCTAACTTATTAGGTTTACCTTATCTTTGTTCATTTATCAAAGTATCTGATCCGATTTATATAAACACACGCCGCCTGGTTCTTGGCAGCGACAACCCCTATTTTTTCAAAGGAAAAGCAGCTGCCGGCGTAGGTGGTCCACACGTAGGTCTCGATTGGATATGGCCAATGAGCTTTATCATGCAGGCACTTACTTCTACGGATGAACATGAAATTAGTGAATGTATTCAGACACTTATACGCACCGACGCCGAAACAGGATTTATGCACGAAGCTTTTCATAAGGATAATCCCATGAAATTCTCTCGTCCGTGGTTTGCCTGGGCAAATACATTGTTTGGAGAACTGATAATTAAAGTTGCCAATGAGCACAAATCGCTTTTGTCAATCTAAGCAAAATTCAAATAAGTTTAATTCAATAATATCTACAAAATAATGAAAAAGAGTTTTTTATTTATAATTCTACTGTTTGTAGTTTTTCAAAACGGGAATGCACGATCGAAAGATCTTGCACAGTATGTTGATCCGTACATAGGAACGGGCGATCATGGTCATGTGTTTCTTGGGGCTCATGTTCCCTTTGGTGCGGTTCAGGTTGGACCTAATAATTATGTAAAAGGCTGGGATTGGTGCTCGGGTTATCATTATTCCGACAGTATAGTAACCGGATTTTCGCAAATGCATCTTAGTGGTACCGGCATTGGAGATTTGGGTGATATCCTGATGATGCCATATACAGGTAAACTGATGACAAGCCCGGGTACAGTGAAAGCTCCTTTGTCAGGTTGGGCTACAACATATACACACAAAGATGAAGTAGTGAAGCCCGGCTATTATTCTGTGAACCTGAAGGCTTATTCGATAAAAGCAGAACTGACAGCTACAGAGCGTGTTGCGCTACACAAATACACTTTTCCGCAATCTTCATCGGCTCACATAAGCATCAATCTGGCAATGGGTATTGGTTGGGATAGACCGGTCAAAACCTTCATCAAAAAGGTGGATGCCACTACTTATACCGGATACCGTTACTCCACAGGTTGGTCGGTAGATCAACGGTTATATTTTGCTATCAAACTCTCGCGTGCTGCCGATGCAACTGAGCTGTTTAACGGCAAAAAGCCACAAAAAGGAATTGAACTGGATGGAGATTCTGCTGTGGCGGTGTTGAGTTTTAAAACAAAAGCAAAAGAAGTGATCATGGTCAAAGTCGGTGTGTCGCCTGTAAGCGAATCGAATGCTTTGGCTAATATTACTGCGGAAATTCCGGCATGGAATTTTCAACAAGTAGCCGATAATGCTTATGCAAAATGGAACAAGGAATTAGGTCGGGTTTCTGTTGAATCAAAAGATATTCATCAGCTGAGAATATTCTATACCGCTTTGTATCATTTGTTTACTGCTCCTGTTTTGTTCAACGACCACAATGGAGATTACAGAGGCACAGACAAAAAAGAATATAAAAATCCCGGATTCCAAAACTATACCGTTTTCTCGTTGTGGGATGTATATCGTGCAGCACAGCCTCTTTATACCATCATTCAGCCCGACCGTGTTCCTGACATGGTACAGTCGTTACTTGCTATTTATAAGCAACAAGGTAAATTGCCTATCTGGCCTTTGATGGGTTCCGAAACAGATTGCATGGTTGGTTATCCGGCAGTGCCTGTTATTGCCGATGCATATTTTAAAGGATTCAAAGGCATTGACCCTGAATTGGTATTTGAAGCAATGAAAGCATCTTCTATGCGCGATGATTATGGAGTTAATCACTTAAAAACAAGAGGCTATATACCTGCAGATAAAGAAAAGGAATCGGTTTCTAAAGCATTGGAATATGCTCTGTCCGATTGGGCAATTGCTCAACTTGCTCAGAAGCTGGGCAAACAAAGTGACTATGAGTATTATTCAAAACGTGCAAAAGCATATACACAGTATTTCGATCCGAAGACTGGTTTTATGCGTCCAAAGCTCGACAACGGCTCATTCCGCGAACCGCTTGATCCGTTCAAGTCGATTCATGAGTGGGGAGATTATACCGAAGGAAATGCATGGCAATACACCTGGTTAGTTCCTCAGGATGTGGAAGGTCTTGTGAGTCTGTTTGGTGGAGAAAAACCGTTTGTTCGGAAACTCGATAGCCTGTTTGTTGTTCAGGGAGGTCTGGGAGCAGAAGCATCACCTGATATCTCCGGTTTAATTGGTCAATATGCTCATGGTAATGAACCGAGTCATCACATTGCCTATTTATATTCTTACATAGGACAACAATGGAAAACGGCTGAAAAGATTCGATATATTCTCGAAAACAGGTACTTTGATAATCCGGCTGGACTGAGTGGTAACGAAGACTGTGGCCAGATGTCAGCCTGGTATATTCTTTCGTCTTTAGGTTTTTATCAGGTTAATCCGGCCGGAGCTTGTTTTGTATTTGGTTCTCCTTCGTTCGACAAGGCCACTATTACTTTGCCGGCAGGTAAAAAATTCACAATAGATGTGCATAAAACAGGTTCAACCAATATTTATATCCAGTCGGTGAAACTGAATGGTCAGGCTTATTCTCATTCATTTATAACTTATAAAAATATTATGTCCGGTGGTACGTTGGAATTTGTAATGGGTGATAAACCGAATAAAGCATTTGGAGTTAACGAGCAGGACAGGCCTAAATCAAAGGTTTATTAAACGAATAATCGGTCCGCTGTCACTATTAGTGTTGGCTTAACTGAAACACAATATATTCAATCTAATGAAGCATTTTATATCAATACTACTCCTTACTTTTATATTTACCGGAGTATCAGCCCGCGAGCAATATGAACTCAAGAGCGGATGGCAATGTCAGAATACGAAACAAGTGGTAGTGACAGGTGAGCAGCTCAGTCAGTCGGAATTTGCGTTGAATGGTTGGAAAGCTGCTACCGTACCGGGAACGGTTCTTACTACCATGCTGAATAATAAGGAAGTGCCTGATCCATTTTATGGAATGAACAACAAAAAAATTCCTGATATTTATTATACAGGTCGGGATTACTATACCTATTGGTTTGTAAAGGATTTTCAAGAATCACCGGCAAAGGGTAATGATCAGGTTTATCTTAACTTCCGCGGCGTTAACTATGCTTGCGATATCTTCCTTAATGGCAAGAAGGTGAACGCACAACGTCATTATGGAATGTACCTTCGTCAGTCTTACAATATTACTTCGCTGTTGGCTAAAGGCGGGAATAATCGTCTGGCGGTGATTGTTTATCCCGTTGACCCGGTTGGAGAACCGAATGGTGGTCAGGGTGGTGATGGTCGCATTGCAAAAAATCTGTCGCACCAGTATACTGCCGGCTGGGACTGGATTCAGCCTGTTCGCGATCGAAATACGGGTATTTGGGATAAAGTAACTATTGAAAAGACACATGGTGTTGCGTTGAAAAATCCACATGTCATTACCATTGTTCCCGGGAAGCGTGATCCGGAAGCTAAGCAACAAGAACCAGCAATTATCAAAGCTACGGTTGAAGTGGAAAATCCGCAGGCAAAAGCGATTCGTGGAACTGTGGAATATACCATAGATGGTCAAACAGTTAAGCAGCCTGTTCTGCTTGCAGCTTCAGAAACCACTGAGGTTAAACTTCCGGATATGACATTGAAAAATCCAAAACTCTGGTGGCCGAATATGTATGGCGATCATCCGCTCTACGATCTTACTTATCGTTTCGTGTCAGACGATGGCAAAGTATTGGACAATACAGATGTAAAAATAGGAGTACGTGAAATTACACATACATGGAACGAACATACCCGCAGTATGCAATTTGCTGTCAATGGACAGAAGATATTCATCAAAGGCGGTAACTGGATTATTTCCGATGCCATGTTGCGGTTTACTCCCGAACGCTACGATGCTGAAGTTCGATTTCATCGGGATATGAACCTTAACCTGATTCGTATCTGGGGAGGGGCGCTGATTGAACGTCCTGAATTCTACGATGCTTGTGATAAATATGGTATGCTTGTGTTCCAGGATTTTTGGTTCTCAGGCGATTGCAACGGTCGTTGGGTGGACTCGAAGAAAAAAGACGATCAGTGGACTCGCCGTCAGTATCCCGATGATCATGCTTTATCGCTCCTATCGATGGCTGACATGATCAAGATGGTACGTAACCATGCTTCTCTGGCCATCTGGTGTGGAGGTAATGAAATTACCCCACCTGCCGACATTATGATTCCATTGCAGGATTCTATTTTACCTAAATTGGATGGTACGCGTTGTTTCTTTAAATATTCAAATACCGATAGCATGTCATATAATTCTATCGGAGGTAATGGAGATGGACCTTATACTATTCAGGATCCTAAGACTTTCTGGACTTATCGAACTTTCCCATTCAACTCCGAAGTTGGCTCTGTAGGAACGGGCGATGCCGAATCACTCGAGCGATTCCTTCCTGTAGAAAATCAGGTAGTTCCGCAATATCTGCAAAACAAAATTGACTCCGTATGGGATTATCACAAAGACATTGGTTATGGCAATTTTATTGCACCTTATGGCAATCCTAAGAATATCAAAGAGTTTGGTGATATAGTTCAGTTGGTCAATTTCGATCAGTATCGTGCTTTGGCCGAAGGATTTAGCGCTCATGCCTGGGATTGGTACACCGGTTTTATAATCTGGAAAACACAAAATCCATGGACTGCTTTGCGTGGACAGATGTATGATTATTATCTCGATGTAAATGCTTGCCTTTACGGTCTTCGTAACGGAAGTGAACCTCTGCACATCATGTGCAACCCGGCAGACGGAATGGTAATGATTGTGAATAATACTTTCCGTTCTTATCACGACATGATGCTTAAAACTTCGTTTATTGATCTTGATGGAAAAGAAATTCCGGCTAATGATATGTTTGTTGAGATTAGCCCAACATCAGCTCAGCGGTATTTCCCTTTGAAAACGGATATAGACAAGCTGCGTGCAAAGAACGGAGTATTCCTTAAGATGCAGATTGTAGATACTCAGCATACTGTAAAGAGTGAAAATATCTACTGGCTACCCGATTCTACAGGTAATTACTCGGGATTACAACATCTGAAAAAAGCGAATGTGAGCGTTACCGCTCGCAAAGTTTCTTCAAATACGATCGAAGTTAAAATTACCAATCCTTCCGGCAATCCTTTGGCTTTTTTTAATAGAGTTTCACTTGTTGATAGTGCTTCTGGGAAACGCGTTATGCCGGTGTTTTATGACAGTAATTATGTGTCGGTACTTCCGGGCTCTGATAAAATTATACGTTTAGAATATAATGGCATCGTGGATGGAAAAGTAACAGTAGAAGGCTGGAATGTGCCGCTTCAAACTATTCCGGTTTTAAAAATTAACAGATAAAAAAGAAAAGGATAAATCAAAAACTTCCAAGGAATATTTTACCAAATAAAGTAGATTGTCTAATGTCTGAAGATTCGTTCTCACCATTGTATTGACAACGGGCATCCGGGAAAACTACACCTTGTTGTGTAAGGACATAAAAAAAACACCTGTAGAACGTATCTACAAGTGCTTGATTTCTAAAGAGTGGGCCCAACTGGGCTTGAACCAGTGACCCCCTGATTATGAGTCAGGTGCTACTAACCAACTGAGCTATAGGCCCTCTTTTTTTCTAATTGGAGTGCAAAA
>Ga0316605_10000537_pt1 | contig 26103 bp, 22 predicted proteins | sample OWC_soil_day20_n_FD_207666 | JGI IMG/M metagenome (GOLD analysis project Ga0316605, IMG submission 207666) | Wetland soil microbial communities from Old Woman Creek delta, Ohio, United States - OWC_soil_day20_noCT | ecosystem: Environmental > Terrestrial > Soil > Wetlands | place: USA: Ohio...
AACATGAACGCCAGGCCCTGACCGCAAGTTGCCGTAAAGGTCCGGGCACCGGCCAGACAAGCCCCCTGGAGCACGGACAGAACGCTGTGCTCGCCTTCCACGTCCATCAGATCGGCTTTGATGATCCCGTCTGCCACAAACTGTGAAATGTACTCGGCCAGCGATGATTGGGGCGTAATGGGGTACACAGCCACCATGTCGGGCCTGGCTAAAGCCACTCCCCACGCAGCCGCTTCGTTGCCGTCACAAACGAGCGTCTTGGACATCGTCATTCCTCTACTTCCTCGATCATGGTAATCGCATGGTGCGGGCACTCCTGAGCGCAGATGCCGCACCCCTTGCAGATCTCCAACCCCGCTTCGAACCAGGTTTCTTTCTCCACAATGCACTGAGTCGGGCAGTAGGTCCAGCAGGTTGCGCACTTCACGCACTTGTCCCGATCCACGACCGGCCTCTCCGCCCTCCAATCCCCTGTCCGAAGGACGGTCAGCTCCGTAGCAATGGGACAAAGATCATCAGGAATGCGGGATTGATCAAAAGCCTTTCGGGCCTGCGTTCTCATAGGATTTCCTTTCCTGTGCCGTCGAACACCCTGGTGTTCTCATATCCTTCCCCCACGGCAAGCACGTTCTTGTCGAGCGCTGCATCCCGAAACTCTGCAGACTCCATGCCTTTGCGCAGGGATTCCAGCGACACCAGGCCGGTCGTCCTTGCAAAAGCACCGAGCATGATAGAGTTGGTGATGGGCCTTCCGAAAATCCGCAAGGCGATTCCAAAGGCATCGCAGAGCCCTGCTCTGGTCAAGGTTTCAGGCCTCACCAGCTGATCGAGGCTCTTTTTTGTCGCCTGCACCCAGACCCCTCCCTGCCGCATGTCCTGAAAAATATTGACGGACCGGGGGAGCGTCGGATCGAGGCAAATCACACAGTGAGGATGATAGATGTTGGTGTTCTGCCGTATGGTTTTGCTGTCGAATCTCAGATACGCCTCGACCGGTGCGCCTCTGCGTTCGAATCCGAAAGAGGGGATAGCCTTGACGTGTTTTCCCTCTTCCACCAACGCCTTGGCTAGGATCTTGGAGGCAAGAACCGCACCCTGTCCTCCGCGGCCGTGAAAGCGGATTTCATACATACCCTTGTTTCCTTCCTGCATCCTTTATTCTTGCTGTAAGAAGTCAAGCTCCTCTAATTCCATTACCATCAAGTCCTGGCATCGTCTTGGCCCAAAATGGGCGTAACACGAAAATACGGTCTGTGCAGGCCAAAATAGGTTAGTGAAACCAAGATCAAGAATCAAGTCTTTACCTGTTAAGAGTCAATAAAAGACGAAACCCGAGGATTGTTGGCGACAAATGCCTCTTGCCGGACCTGTTTGAGAGAGTTGAGAATGTTTGACACACCCTGTGTTTTAGTCGTAAATTATTACAGAATTTTTAGTTTTGGGAGACTTCATGCGAAAAGCCGCGCCTGCCACTCCAAAACCCGCTGCCCCTCCAGCCGAGCCAAAATTCACCCCTTACCTTGCCAACGAGGTGATCAAAGAGCGCGACAAGGTGACGGTCAAGTTCAGATGACTCATCTAGAAAAAACTCTTTTCTGGACCGGGCTTGTAATATATGGGTTGCTGCTTTTCCTGCCGCTCACCCTCATCCGTTTGCCGGCGGACAAGATCCTCGGAAAAGCCCTCGCCCTGTGGACTGGAACACAGACTCTGGTTTCCGCGGAAACCGTGTCTTTCTCCTTGCCTCTTTCCTATGCCCTTGAGAGGGTCACTTGTGAAGCGCACTGGCCTCAGGGAGTGTCGAAAGACCGGATGGACTCCCTGACCTTGGGCCCGGAATGGTCAAAAATCTTTTCCGGCTCTTTTCCTTTGAAAAGCGAGCTGATCTTCGCTCATGGCCGCGTGGACTCTAGACTGGGTGTGCCTTTCCTCGGCAAGGGATATCTTGACGCAAGAGGCTCCGGCATCCGTCTCGAAGAGCTCTCTTTCCTGGAAATCCTGATCGACCGCCGCGTGTCCGGCCAGTTTGCGGGCGAGCTGCGGCTTCTGGGGGACGTGCGCCACCCCTCAGGCTTAAACGGTAGAGGGTTGCTGCAGGTCACGGACGGGTCGGTGGAATCCAAACTTCCTCTTGCCGGGCTTCCCACCATTCCTTTCCGGTCCATCACCTCCTCTTTGGTGATTCAACGAGGCACGCTCTTTCTGAAGGACGGTGAAATTGCCGGGCCCGAAGTGTCTGGCACCTTCTCGGGGGAGGTGAAGCTCAACGACAGAATGAGCAGAAGCCTTCTGAACATCACGGCCCATCTCACGCCAGGGCCCGTCCTGAACGAAAACGATTTGGCAAAGCAGTTGCTGGCATCGCTTGCTGCGGAGGGCGAGCCTATCACCGTCCGTCTGGAGGGGTCCCTTGGCAGCCCTTTCATCCGGTTGGAAAAGGATTGACCGGAGGAGACGATGGCTAAACTGAAATACCTGTTGCTCTTTCTCCTGGTCACGGGTGCGGCCTATGCGGGGAGCAGTGTTTTCCTCTCCTACCTGGACGGTGAGCTGGCAAAAGATTTGCCCTTGTCAGCTCCAGCGAAATCCTCATTGGAAAACAAATCCAGCCCGCCCCCCCTTCCTTCGGCCGACGACTCGAAGAGCCTGACGAAAAGGGCTCTCTCTGGGGTGCGAAAAGAGGACACTTCCAGGAAGACTTCCCGCCCTCCTGATAGGCCGGGTACGAGTTTGCTGAACCTCAAGCTCTTAGGCACTGTGGTCAATGAGAAGGGATCGTCCTGGGCCGTCATCCACGATCTCGACAACGGTCGCCAGGACATGGTGGGCGTGGGGTCTGTCGTGGCCGGAGCCAGGGTCGTTTCAATCGAAAGAGACAAGGTCATCCTCAGGGTTAATGGAAGGGAAGAGATTCTCGTGCTGGGAGGGGAAGGACCCCGATCGGCAAGCGGTCACGGTGAGCAGGCGCCCAAAGAAAGCGCCACGAGCACTTACGTGCTGGATAGAAAAACGGCGAGAGAGAACCTCGATAACCTGCCCTCTCTTCTGACGCAGGCGAGGGCAGAGATCTACTTCAGGGAAGGAAGACCCGAGGGCTTCCAGCTGAGTCAAATCCAGAAAGGGAGCATCCTCAACTCCGTAGGTTTCCAAGATGGGGATGTGATTCGGAGCGTGAACGGCCGTGAGGTCCGTTCCCTGGAAGATGCGATTGCCCTCTACCAGCAGCTCGGGGACGGCGACTCCTACACCATCGGAATTCTGCGAGGCAAAAAGCCAAAGACCCTGCATGTGAAAATAAAGTGAAGAACGGTATACGGCTCACGGAGTAAGGTACAGGGAAAAGACGAGAGAAACACACGCCGCACACGGTGCGGGGCGCAAGGTATTCGGAAAACCCGTAAGCTCGGTCTTCGCTACCTTTGCGCCGCTGCGGTGAAATCCCTACTGAAAATAACTGTTGAAATCTGCTAAAGAAAGTTTAGAATTCTTTTTGAGTGGGGATGTAGCTCAGATGGGAGAGCGATGCGTTCGCAACGCATAGGTCGAGGGTTCGAATCCCTTCATCTCCACCAGCAAGAACACAACCTGCTGTGATCACGGCAGGTTTTTTTTGAAGCCTTAGATTCGCTTTACTCCAATTCTTACTCACAACCCTTACACAGACTTGAACGGAGTTAGGCGATGAAAACCCTGAATAAATCCCCTCACTACCTTTCCATCACACGACAGAAAATTGGGGGATTTAAACGAACCTTGTTGAAGCTGCCTCCCAACAATAAAATCCCTAGAGGGGGTATCGGCCGATGCCCATTATGCACAAACAAGAACAGGGAATGAGCCGGCGGGACTTTCTGCTGCTGTCCGCCGGTGCAGTTTGCACATCGATCCTAGGTCACGAGATAGTCGGTGCTGCAAGCGAGAAAACTGGGTCCAAGTTCATAGAATCCTCATGCCAAAACGCCGGAACAATGAAAAAGAGGGTCTTGATATCGTATGCCAGCCGATGCGGTTCTACCGGCGGCGTGGCAGAGGCAATGGGACAAGCCCTGTGTGGGATGGGTGCGTCCGCAGATATACGCCTTGTCAAGAATGTGAACGATCTCAGCCCCTATGATGCCGTCATTGTGGGAAGTGCCGTCCGTAGGGGTAAATGGTTGCCTGAGGCGGTGGGTTTTGTGAGAGACAACCAGGATATGCTGGGTCGGATGCCCATTGCTTACTTTGTCGTTTGTCTCACCATGAAGGATAACACAGCGGAGAACCGCAGTAAGGTCATGGCCTATCTCGACCCCGTGCGCAAAGAAGCCCCAAAGATACAGCCGGTAGCTGTAGGTCTTTTCCCTGGGGCGATCGACTTCGGCAAGCTGTCATTTGTGGACAAGATGTTTTTGACAGCGAAAGGAGGTTCCGAAGGCGATTACCGCGATTGGCCCGCCGTCAAAGCCTGGGCCTCCGCTGTCGGTCCGATGCTCCCTCTGACGTAGTCGTGCGGGGATACAGCATGGAGTAGAGATCACTCCTGACAGAGGGCAACAGCGCGAGCACTTTCATATACTGAAGCAAGGCGGAGTCGTCATTGCAGCCCCGCCTTATTTTTTTCACTCTGCAAATAATGTCTTGAGGGGCACTTGTTACCTCGAATCTGCAATCCGCACTTAGGCTGTCACAGTAGGCAGGTGGAAAGCCTACGTTCTGGAGGGCCCCTACTGATAATGACCAGGGACCGGCTGTGTTGATCTAAGCGGAAACTGGCGCTTGGACTGCCCTGGGAGTGCTTTCCAACTGCCTTCCAAATACTCTACGGTCTTGTGTTCAATCTGTAGCCGTTTCCCCGACTTGTGCGTATCCCTGATACAAACAGTGTCGCTCACCAACATCCGGACCAAAATGATAATTGGAGGCAATGGCGGTTCTTTCCCTGCTTGGCGGTTGAAATGGATTTGGTAAGTTCAATTATCACAGTCCCTTTGTAGAAATATTGGGCGACCATTTTTTATCTCAGAATGCCAATTTTCAGATCAGAATGGTCCCTTTCGTGGCACCTGTTTGTAATAATATCAATGAGTTAGATATATTGGAGAATGGCGGCATCGCATGCTAAGCGAGTGTAGGGGGTAAACCTCTACCTCGGGTTCGAATCCCGATCTCTCCGCCACATACTTCCATCTTTCGTATCCGTCACCTCGATTCCCATGCCTTTGAGTTCCTGACGAATCCGGTCAGAGGTTTCCCAGTCCTTGGCTTTTCGAGCGGATTCCCTTTTCCTAATCAGGGCTTCAATGGCTTCGTCCGCCCGGGGCTCGCTCAGGTCCATGATCTCCAGGACCGAGTTGACGGCGGCCAGGGCTTCTGTCACTCGTTGCTTGTCTTCCTGCGAGAGCCCCTTCTGATCGACGATCCTATGGACTTGGCGGGTGAACTCGAACAGCGCGGCCAGGGCCTGAGAGGTGTTGAGGTCGTCATCCATGGCCCCGGAGAACTCGTGGTTGAGGTTGTAGACCACCTGGTCCATTTCAGGATTGGTTTCACCGGAACGGCAAAAGAAGACTTTCTTGATGAACTTGTCCAGATTGGAAAGAGTTTTTTTCGCATTGTCCAACTTGGCCAGAGAAAAGGAGATGGGCTTGTTGTAGTGATGGCTGATGAGCCAGTACCGGATTTCTCTCCCCGAGTATCCTTTCTTCAGGAGGTTCTTGATCGTGGTGTAGTCGTTCTCCTTGCCGCCAGCCGGTTTCTTGCCGTCCACCATGACCAGTTCATGATGCAGGAAGTAATTGGCCAGCGGTTTCCCGGTGATGGCTCTGCCGAGGGCTACGGCGTTTTCGTGGTGAGGGAACACCAGGTCCGCTCCTCCGGTGTGGATATCGTGGGTGTCACCGAGAAATTTTATGGCCATGACCGGGCACTCAAGGTGCCAACTGGGTCTCACGTTCCCCCACTTGGTCTGGTAGAAAATGCCCTTCTTGAGTTCGCTGAGGGTGGAACGCTTGAGCAGGGTGAAGTCCCTGGGATTGCCCTTTTCATAACGATCGAGGTCCACGGTTTTGCCGAGGTGAATTTTGTCCAGGTCTATTCTGGAGAGCTTCCCATAGTCTCTGAATCGGGAAATGTCAAAGTAGAGGGAACGAAATTTCTCGTAAGCATACCCTTTGTCAAGGAGCTTTTCGGAGAACTGGATCATATCCTCAATGTGCTCGCTTGCTTTGGGATAGGCCGTTGCCTTCTTGACGAGGAGCGAATCCAGGTCCTTTAGAAATCCCTGATAGTATTTGCCCGTAAACTCCTTGAGATCTACCCCTTCCTTTCCAGCGCCTTCAATGGTTCGGTCGTCAATATCCGTCACATTCACCACGTGGGTGACTTCATACCCTTTGTACTCGAGGGTGCGGCGTAGCAGATCCGAGAAAACGAGCTGTCGGGCTTGCCCGATGTGCAGGTCCTGGCAAAGGGTGGGGCCGCAGCTGTACAGGGTAACCCGGTCTTCCTGGATGGGAATGAATGGGTCCTTTCTTCGCGTGAGCGTGTTGTACATGCAAAGGCCTGAGGTTTTTCGGTCCACGAAAAGAGGAGTGCTCAGGTAGCGTTCTCCTCCGTCCGGCAGAATCACGACGATCTTTCCCTCTTTCATTTCACGAGCGAGCTTTAGAGCCACAGCCATGGCCGCCCCAGCGCTCATGCCCACGAAAAGGCCTTCTCTTTTTGCCAGGAGCCTGGCGGTCTCATAGGCCTCTCCATCATCGACGTGTAGAATCCTGTCCGCCCTTTTGCGGTCATAGATCCCCGGCGGATAGGACTCCTTCATGTTCTTGAGACCCTGGATCTTGTGTCCCATGTAAGGTTCGACGCCGATGATCTGGACGGCGGGCTTGACCTCTTTGAAACGCCGGGAAAGCCCCATGAGCGTGCCTGTGGTGCCCATGCTGGCCACGATCATGTCCAGGTCGCCGCGGGTCTGCTCCCATATCTCCTCGGCGGTTCCATGGTAGTGTGAGAGCCAGTTCGTATCGTTGTTGAACTGGTCGGCCAGCCAGAACTTCAGGGGTTCTTCCCTGGCCAGGTTGTAAGCGAATTCGATGGATCCGTCCGTACCCATGTGGGCGGGCGTAAACTGAAGATCCGCTCCCATGGCTTTCAGAATCTTTTTCCGCTCCTCGCTTACCGCTTCGGACATCACCAGAAGAACACGGTACCCCTTGACGGCGGCCACAAGAGACAGTCCGATACCCGTGTTCCCGCTCGTGGCCTCCAGAATGATCTTGTCTTTGGTCAGTTCCCCGGTCCTTTCAGCTTCTTCGATCATGTAAAGGGCTGGCCTGTCTTTTACGGATCCGCCGGGATTGAAGGACTCGAGTTTGGCCATGATCTGAACGTTGCGGTTTGTATTCAACTGGCGCAGGGGCACGAGGGGGGTCCAGCCGATGTGGTCGAGAACGTTATTATGCTTTGCTTTGAGCAAGGAATCTCTCCTAAAAGGGCGGGAGCAATTAAATAGGATGGTTTCGTAAAGGTCAGAATAGCCCCTTTTCCGTCATTCCTACGAAAGCCGGAATCCAGTTTATCAGAGAACCTAAAGAACGCGCACGGACTCCGGTTTTCACCGGAGTGACGCCTTTTTAGGCGGCCATGATCAAGTATATGACTTAATAGTTTATGATAATTAAGGATGTCATTGCAATATATTAAGTGAAAAGAGGACGGGAATTCCTTGACTCGGGCCGGTGTGAAATGGTAGGCACTGGCTTGTTTTTTAAAGGAAAGTGGGGGCTTCCATGAGAATTCTAGTGACCGGCGGGGCTGGGTTCATCGGTTCGAATGTAGTGGATGGATACATCCGGGCAGGCCACGATGTGGTGGTCGTTGATAACCTCTTCACAGGCAAGAAGGCCAACCTGAACCCAAAAGCAATGTTTTATCAGATGGACGTCCGGGCTCCGCAGATCCGAGAGGTCTTTGAGCGGGAAAAACCGGAAATCCTGAACCATCATGCGGCCCAAATCAGCGTTCCCGCATCGGTCTCTGATCCTCTTTTCGATGCGGACGTCAACCTGAGGGGATTTCTGAATCTCCTTGAAAATGCGGTCAAAAACAAAACAAGAAAAGTGGTCTTTATTTCCTCTGGAGGAGCCATTTACGGAGAGGCGGAAGAGTATCCCACGTCCGAGAGATATTCTCCGAAGCCGCTTTCCCCCTATGCCATATCCAAGTTCTGTTCGGAGTACTACCTTGCCTATTACAGGCATCAACACGGGCTCAAATACACGATCTTGAGGTACGCGAACATCTACGGGCCTCGCCAAGTTCCGCACGGGGAGGCAGGGGTTGTGAGCATTTTCATGACGAATCTTTTGGAAGGGAAGCCTTCCATCTTGAATCATTTTCCGGACGAACCCAATGGTATGATTCGGGATTATTGCTTTGTTGGGGATGTGGTGAAGGCTAACCTAAAAGCCCTCACGCAGGGCGAGTGCGATTTTTTCAACATAGGGACAGGAAAGGAAACGAAGACCCTGGATCTTTATCATGTGATCTATGAGGCCGTGAGGGAAATCAAGCCCGGCCTCCCGCAGGCGATTTACCACCTTTCTAGTCACGCGGCCAGACCAGGAGACATCGGGAGGAGTTGCCTGGTGGTCGGCAAAGCAAAGGACGGCCTGGGGTGGGTTCCTGAAACAATTCTGGGGCAAGGAATTCGTCAGACCCTTGACTGGTGGCTCAGGGAAAAACACTAGGAACCTCATGTAAATTTTCTGGCTGGCCTTGACATCCTATGTGCCGCAATTAATTTAATTACTCGAATTGTGCTGGAATGCTTTTGGCCGCGGTTCCAGGGGATCGAGCGACAGAGGATCCCTGCCTTTACGTGAACAGCAGGCTTTTGCCTTTTCAAATAGAGTCATTTCAAAAATACAATGAAACCTTACGGGAGGAGATGAGTAACATGAAGATCAGACCATTGCACGATCGAGTCATTGTCAAGAGAATGGAAGGAGAGGAAAAAACAAAGGGCGGGATCATTATTCCGGATACGGCGAAGGAAAAACCCGTCGAGGGCAAGGTGATCGCTGTCGGGAGTGGAAAGGTCCTTGAAAACGGCAAGAAAGTGCCCCTACAGGTCAAAGAAGGGGATCGCATTCTTTTCGGAAAGTACTCGGGTACGGAAGTCAAAATCGACGGTGAAGAACACCTGATTATGAGAGAAGACGACATCATCGCAATCGTAGAATAACGGGTCAACGTCTCAAGAAAAGAAATCTTTAAGGAGGATATTGGACATGGCAAAGGATATCAAGTACAGCCAAAAAGCCAGGGAAGCCATCCTGAGAGGGGTGGATACCCTTGCGGATGCAGTGAAGGTAACTCTCGGACCCAGGGGCCGCAATGTGGTCCTGGAGAAGACCTTTGGGTCGCCCACCATTACCAAGGACGGTGTGACGGTGGCCAAAGAGATCGAGCTGGAAGACAAGTTTGAAAACATGGGAGCCCAGATGGTCAAGGAGGTTGCCTCCAAGACCTCGGATGTCGCAGGGGACGGCACCACGACGGCGACGGTTCTGGCACAGGCCATTTACAAGGAAGGGTCAAAGCTGGTGGCCGCAGGCGTCAATCCGATGGCCATCAAGAGGGGAATCGAAAAGGCTGTTGAAGCGGTTGTGGAAGAGCTGAAGAAACTCTCCAAGCCGACCAAGGATCAGGAGGAAATAGCCCAGGTCGGTACGATTTCCGCGAACAACGACACCACCATCGGCAACATTATCGCCGAGGCCATGAACAAGGTGGGCAAGGAAGGCGTCATCACTGTTGAAGAGGCGAAGAGCATGGAAACGACCCTCGAAATCGTCGAGGGCATGCAGTTTGACCGCGGTTACACTTCCCCCTATTTTGTGACTGATCCGGAAAAGATGACGGTCAACCTGAGCAATCCGTATATCCTTCTCAATGAGAAGAAGATCGGCGGCATGAAAGACCTGATTCCCATTCTGGAGCAAATTGCCAGGATGGGTAAGCCGCTTCTGATCATTGCCGAGGACGTTGAAGGAGAGGCCCTGGCAACGCTTGTGGTGAACAAGCTGAGAGGAACCCTTCAGGTCTGTGCCGTGAAGGCGCCTGGGTTTGGAGACAGAAGAAAGGCCATGCTCGAAGACATCGCCATCCTGACCGGCGGCAAAGTGATATCCGAAGACCTGGGACTCAAGCTTGAAAACGTGACCCTCAATGATCTCGGCACGGCAAAGACCGTGACGATCGACAAAGACAACACCACGGTTGTGGATGGGGGAGGCAGCCGGAAAGATCTGGAAGGCCGGGTCAAGCAGATCAGGGCGCAGATTGATGAAACCACCTCCGACTACGATCGGGAAAAGCTCCAGGAGCGGCTGGCCAAGCTGGTGGGCGGCGTTGCCGTGATTCACGTGGGCGCGGCCACAGAGACGGAAATGAAGGAGAAAAAAGCGAGAGTCGAAGACGCCCTGAACGCCACGAGAGCGGCTGTGGAAGAAGGGATCGTTCCCGGCGGTGGTGTTGCGCTTCTGAGGGCGGCCAAAGGACTTGAGAAAGTCAAGCTGGAAGGAGAAGAGCAGAGCGGCGTTACCCTCGTTCACAGAGCCCTGGAAGAGCCGATTCGGCAGATCGCGAACAATGCGGGAGCCGAGGGTTCTGTGGTGGTCGAGAAGGTGAAAGATCAGAAAGCCGGCTTTGGCTTTAACGCAGAGACAGGAAAATACGAAGATCTGATGAAAGCCGGGATTATCGACCCCACCAAGGTCACGAGATTTGCGCTCCAGAATGCTTCTTCTGTTGCGGCGCTTCTCTTGACCACGGAAGCCATGATCGCCGAGAAACCGAAAGACAAGGAAGAAATGCCTCACATGCCGCCGGGAGGCGGGATGGGCGGCATGATGTAATTGATCCCGATCCTTTGAATCATGATTTGGCCTGGGGCCTTGCTCCAGGCCATTTTTTTGCTTTGCCCGGGATCATTTTGGGTGAAATTGAGGCTTTCTGGAGAGACCAGACGGATTGGTATCGTTAAGGTACGGAAACGGGGTTATCGGAGAAACCTTAGGCACGTCTCCAAGGTGTTTGGGTTGCTGAAGTTGCCCACAAGAGCGGTTGAATGCTGCAGGTGTGGCGCCTTTTACTCTCCCCTGCTCAGTGCGCTGAAGATCTGGCGCTACGCCCGTAGAGAATCCAACTTTGAGCACGAAGTGATCGAGGCGGTCATCGATACCAATTACCGCCGACTGATTGATGGAAGGTCTACTGATATCTCCGTAGGGGGTAATCATAACGTGGTCGTGGGCAGTGATGTCTATCATGTCTATCAAGAGCCTGTTGCCATAGAAACTCTGTCAGCGATCATGGCCGACGAAACGGGCAGCAGCGCAGGACCCCTCAACTCTCGTGGAGTTCAGGGAAGGGGAAATACTGACTCTTGCATGCCATCATGCTGGTTCGATTCTTCCTGTCGAGCACCTGAAAACAGCAGTCCGAAAAATCAAAAGAAATGAGGGAGGAAAGCTCAAAGGTCAAATATTTGGTTGATTTAGAAATTCTAAAGAGTTAACATTGGGTCACTTCGATGGATCTCAGAAACCTAAATGGAGAGAGGGGAACCGGTATGTTTCCTTATCCCTACGAACGCCGAAGCGGTCGGGACAGACGATCTGGAGGTGACAGAAGGAAGATCGGTGAGGGTGCGTCCTTCCCGTTCAGCGATGAGGAAATGGACCAAGAGGAATCTGAGGAAAAGGCGGCTCAAATGAGGCTGCATCTCGGTGACCTCTGGAACCACAAGGGCAAGGAGCTTTTCAGAACACACCGTTACGCGGAGGCAAAAGAAGCTTTGCTCAAGGCTGTGGAGATTAAGCCGGAGCTTGCAGATGCCTGGTATGTCCTCGCCGGTATCGAATCCATGAAAAACGAAAAGGAAGGGGCTCTTTCAAGGTTAAGAAAAGCCATTGAACTCGAGCCTGGGTACAAAGGGAAAGCCCGGACGCAGAGCCACTTCAAGAAGCTCAAAGGCGATATAGATTTCGAAAGACTCGTCCAATGAAGTTCCCTGCCAGAGGGATGAGTCGCCAACCTAGTTTCTATCCGCAGTGAATCTATCCTGAACCGCGCTTTGATGGCCGCAGCATGTATTTCTCCGGCGGCCAAGCGACATTTTTGGATCCCTTACCTGGAGGAGAACATCTGGGCATGACGGCAGAAGACATCCGAAAGCGACTGCGAGATCTCGAAAACAAAGAAAAGGCGAAAATCCTTCAGAGGTTTTTCAAGACAGGACCAGGACAATATGGGGAGGGAGACCTCTTTCTGGGGATCCCGGTCCCTCGACTGAGGAAGCTTTGCAGAGAGTGCGGGGACATGGCTCTGGGTCAAGTGGAAGCTTTGCTCAAGTCCTCTGTTCACGAAGAGAGGCTTCTGGCCCTGCTCATCCTTATCCGCAAATACAACGGGGAGGACGAATACGCGAAAAAGAAGATTTACACTCTCTACTTGAAAAGCATTCGATGGATCAACAACTGGGATCTTGTCGATCTCTCTGCGCCCAACATTGTCGGCGATTTCTTGATAGGGAGGAGTCGAAAACCTCTTTACAGGCTTGCCCATTCGTCCGTGTTGTGGAAACGGCGGATTGCGATCCTCGCGACTTTTCGCTTTGTCAAAGAGCAGCAGTTCGACGAAACACTGCGAATTGGCGAGATTCTCCTCGGCGACAAAGAGGATCTCATCCAGAAAGCGGTCGGCTGGATGTTGCGGGAGGTAGGAAAACGGGATAGAGTTGTTGAGGAAGCTTTTCTGAAAGAACACTACAGGCGGATGCCTCGGACCATGCTGCGCTACGCTATCGAGCGATTCCCGGCTGTCAAAAAGGAGATCTTCATGAAGGGCAGAATTTGAAGGATGGAGGTAAGAATTTTTTGCTTTCGTGAAGAATAAGTTTCAGTTGTCGCTTAAGAAATAAGAGGGGCTGCCGCAAATCCGATAACCCCCTGTTTCTAGCCTTCGTGAAATGTCGAGACACAGAATCGAACTGTGGACACGCGGATTTTCAGATAGAACCACGAGTTTCCTGGCCTCCTCAAAGTATTTAACTATTTGAAATCGGTGAATTCTGGTTTCCTCGTCTTTTCCGGTTTGTTCCGGTTTTAGCAGATTTTGGAACATCCTCCTCACACAGATTCTCACACGGAAAACACCCAAGCTGATCTTACAAGGTGAACCGAGACGACTTCCTTTACCCCTCCCCATTTATCTTCTCCCTTATCCTCGTTGAGCACTTAAACGTGATCACCCTCCGCGAATCCAATGTCAAATCCTGCCCGGTACGAGGATTCCTCCCCCTCCTGGCCCCCTTGACTTATTCATACCCATCAGATTCTTGAGGCAACCCGTGTTCCGGGTGGAGTTATGCTGTTTGAAGATGGGCATGTTGATGAGAACATGAGCCTGTAGGGCCTCCTGGATCACCGTCACTTCTTTGCGGCCCCGGGCCTTGGGAACAGGGATGGTTGCCCAGTCACGGTCCGAATCCGGATATTTCATCCGTCCCCTGAAGCCTCGGCTTTCTCGATGACGCCGGTCCCGAGCCAGTCATCTTGCCCGTGGCAGGAAGATACGTCCACCTAAGAAGCGCCGGCCGCCAGACCTTTGATCAACTTGAATTGCCAATTGCAGCCCTCACACCTCCTTCCACCATCACACCACCGGACGGCTCTCCAGACATCGCCTCCGTGAGCAGATAGGGTAGATACGCTTTGAAACCGAGGAAAGCCTAGCAATTCATTTATGAGGCGTTCTTAGTGATCCACTGGGGAGTTTACCTATGAAATCATGCCTATTGGTCCCTTTCCTGCTGAGTCTCATCACAAGCTGGTGCCAATAAGGCATAAAGCAATTTTGTCAAAGTCGCCTTTTTGCGCCAACTCGAATTTCTCCTTGAAAAGACGATCGATATCGCGCGGAGAATCGCTCCGGTATCTTTTCAGGAACTTTTGCAGTTCATCCGGACCGGCGTTGTACATGGCATAGACCGCTCGCGCCAGGATCGTTTCATCGGTCAGGCCTTGAGCCTCCATTCGGATGACAGCATACTCTTTCATATAGAGACTCAGAATTTCAGCTCCAGCACGGGCATTGTACCAGATATCCCATCGGAGTTTGTCCCGTTGGTACAACCCTCGCCAGACCCTCTCATTGATCTGCATCAGGCCGACGGACGTTCGATTGTACGAAAGAAGGTATGTTACCTTATCGCGTTTTTTTTCGAGTTGCCGCCAGCAGCTTTCCTGCCATGCCGTGGCTAGAACGAGAACGCGGTATAGGGAGCTATACTTTGAAGGGTTCTGATTCTTTAAGATCGTTTCTTCCGTTGAGTTTCGCAGGACATGGTGGACCTTGCTCAAATACTGAGGCAAACCCTCCTTGCTTTGAGGCGGTATCCATTCCCGGACCTCGGGCGGAATCGGAGGAGCTCTGTCGTCCGCAGAAGCGAGTCGCAGGAAAAAGCCGTGCCAGACAGAGTCCTTGGGAGGCAAAGCACCCTCTTCCGATCCCTCCGATGACTCAAACTCCTCTGCGTCATAGCTCGGACCGCTTTCAGGCAAAGGCGGGCCGAGACCGAGCAGCTCCCGGATTCTCGGATCCAGCTCGTAACTGTACTGCAGTCCCGCTTCTTTCCCCTCTTCACCCAGAAGAGAGGATAACCTGCGAAGACCTTGAGGGGTCAGCTCTATCCCGATGGCAGGTCCAAGTTTTTCCACAATCGCCAAGGCATCGGCGGCAGTGAAAAACGCAAGGTGCCTCAACAGCAACCGGGATGATTCTTGAAGGAGGTATTTTCGCAGAATCTTCGAAACGCGTTCCCAAGAACTTGTGAACTGCCCGCGGATCAAACCCTCTGCAAGTGTGTTTTCCACAAGGGCTTGAGTGAAGCTGTAGCGCATGCCGAGCAGGGTATCGAGGATTTCATTCCTCTCCCTTTGCTCCAGATCCTGGCCTATGAGGGTCTCGATTTCATGGATGAAAAAGGCATCCCAAGTTTCCCAGTTTCGGCTGAGACTCTCAATATCGGACCGGGTGACTTCCGGAACTCTTTCCGCGGCATGGTATGTGTCGACTTCCATCGTGAGTTGTGACCTCACTGCATCAGGCTGGATCCTCACCGCGCCCGGCCGAAGGGTGCTCAGCCAGAATTGCACTTGGGGCTCTTGCGCTTCAGCAAAAAAGAGAGGCAAGAGTCCTTTCAGCTCCTTTACAGGGGAGGACAGGTCGATTTTCATTTGGTCCATGTTGCTATGAAGATATCCTTTCGCATAGTCCCAGAAAATTCCGGCCAGGAAAGGACGCTCGTGTTTCTGATCGTAAATAAAAGAATCCTCCGTTTTGAATTTGAGCTGCCAGTCTTCCTTATCCAACGAAAGCTTCTGGATGATTTCTATTTCTCCAGTCCAGTTCACAATGGGAAGACATGTGGAGCTAATCCGAAAACCGGTTTGGAATCTAATCTTGCTTCTTATCCCCAGGAATGTTTGAAACGGGAAAACCTGAGGGTCCCAGAGTTCAATTGTGGAGCACCAATCTGGATCTTCCAAAAGGACCCTTTGCCCGGGTGATGTGTACAGTTTGTCTATCACCATAGATCGAACCAAAGGGAAATCAAGGGTCAAAGGAAATTCAACGGATTGCGGATTCCCCGAAGCCACCCCTGGATGAAGGAAAAGCAGAGACAGGAGGAAGCACAGCAATAGTTTTCTCATGGCAAAAATCTTCCCAAAGCTTACAGAACGAATACCTTCATAAAAAACCAGTTAATACAGAGCACACCCAACAGGAGTATCATCTACGGGTCTGCACCGAGGAGCGGTATCGGCAGCTCAAGTGCTCTAGCGCCTTCTCTTTCTTGCTTGCAGGGTTTCCCTGGTTCCCTGGGCAAGAGAGTCGAGACCTCCGGAGACCATAAGGCACTTGTAGAGGATCCCTGCCACACCCTCTCTTATGGCCTGCTCGATCAGACGGCTGTCAAAGGGGATCGGATCCCTTCGCGGTGTCGAAGGTTCCAGTGCTGCAGTAAGCGCAAGGGTTGTCGCTTTCATGTCTTTCACGGGTTCTATTAATCATCCATGCCAGTAGTTTGTCAACCTGCATAAGAAGCTTGTCGGATACGTCATGAACGGCAGTTCGGAAAACCGCTTGATCTCCATTTCGATTTAGAATATCTTCCCAACAAGACCTCGAAAATCCTGCCCTTACACCATCCATTCTCCCAAATGAATTCCTCCCCTCCTTGAGAAGGGAGAGGGCTGAAGGAGGGTGGAGCGAAGGACAACTCGACAAATGAGAAAGCAGATTTTCCCACTCCTCTCGATCGTCACCCTTGCATTCTTTCCTAATCTGAATCCCGCTCATGACGCCGACATCAAGGCTGACATCAGCCTGAACACCGCCTACCGAGTGGATGATCTCAGATGGAATATTGCAGGAAATAACAACAATCCGAATGTGCTTTCAGAACTCACCTGGTCCGACCTGGAAACGCTTCAAGCCGCGGTGAGCGGAAGGGCCTTGGTCGATGAGTGGTTTTATTTGCGAGGATCCTTCGGCTACGGATATACCTTCTCCGGGGACAACCGGGACTCCGACTTTTCAGGGAACGACCGTACTCAAGAGTACTCGCGATCCAGCAACAGCGCGGACTGCGGCAGAATCCTCATTGCTGCCATCGGCCTTGGGTATCAGTTCTCGTTTGGATCCGGCACATTCAGGCTCTCCCCTCTTATCGGCTACAGTTACAACTCTCAGGACCTCACCTTGAAAGAAGGGGTCCAGGTCATTGCAACTCCAGGGTTGACTCCACCCGCAGGCCCGATCCAGGGTCTGGACAGCACTTACGACGCCTCGTGGCTTGGGTCTTGGCTGGGAATCGACCTCTCATCCGAGATCTCGGAGAGAGTCACTCTCTTCGGGAGTGTTGAGTATCACTGGGCAACCTTTGATGCCGAAGCTGATCTGAATTTGAGAAACGATCTGGCCCATCCAATGAGTCTTGATCATGATGCGGACGGCAAGGGCCTTCTCATTGCCTTCGGCGCACGGCACAAGGTGCACGGAACATAAGTCAAGCGGTAAGTCCGGACAAAAGTAGTATCTCGATGAATCATGGTGTTGTCGTGAACCGTGCACCCTGTACCGTGAGCCATCTTTCTAGTGCTCCAATGCTCCAATTCCGGGAGAGTGCCTTCAATGGGTTTTCCCATTATTCCAAAATTCCATCATTCCAACATTCCTTCGATTGCTGTTCTCCTCCTTGGCTTTCTTGTAGCCCAGGTCATTGCCACGCTCCAAGTTTACTTCTCCAACGCCGACCTTCATCGTACGCTACTCGTTTTGAAAGAAGCCGGTTATATCATCGTCCCGAATCAGCAGATCCTCCCTCGCCTACTAGGCCTCGAAACCGCCTTCTGGGGAGGGCTTTTTTTCACTCTCAGCATCGGAGTTTTTCTGGCCTTTCTCTCATGGTCGGCAGCCTGGGCCTGGAATCGTCTCTTCGGCAGAAATCGGCTGTTTCTCTATTTCTGTCTGCTGGCCTGGTTGATATCCCTCGTCCTGATCAACGGCAGGGGTTTCTGCCTCCGCATCACGCTCTACTTCCTTTTCATACCGACGATCGTCTTTACGGCAGCCACAAAGCTCTCGCCTCAAAGGAAAAGCTCTCCTGGCCGCAGATCATTGTTCCTCCTTGTCCCGCTCCTTCTTCTGGCCCTCTTGTGGGCAACTCAGTCGAACAGCAACTTCTTCCTGAATCTGAGAGACAAGCTCCTCTTGTCGAATTCCGTAGGCACAAAAATCAGCGATCTCTACTACGAGTACGCCTATTACCCCGCTGAAGTCTTCAAATCTTTGCATCAGAAGCTGCTCAAATCCTGCTCTCTCGGGAACATCCAGAGAAAACCCGTTGAACAGGTTCTTGAAAGAATCCTGATCGCTTACGACTACCTGCCTGTGGATGGATCTCGCCATGCTGCACACCTCGTCGTGCGTGAAGACAACGGCCCCCTGTTCTTTCAGAATAATGGGAAAACCATCGTACAAACCAACCTTCAGGAGTTTTTGACAAGCCCGGGCAAACTCCTAGAGGAATTCTCCCACAAGACAGACACGTGTTCCCCTTTCCGCCATTTTACCTTGTTTTCTCTCCTGGTGAGTTTGCCTCTTGTACTGTATGCCCTGTGCTTCTGCCTCATCTTTTTCATCAGCTCTTTTGTGTTGAACCCGAAAATCTCAGCCTGGGTTGCATCCCTTTTTTGTCTCATTTTCGGAACTGCGCTTTTTTTCTATGTCCAGGGGGGCGTGAAAAACGAACCGATGGATCCGGCACAAGCTTTGGGTTCAGACCGATGGGAGACAAGAGTCGCCGCACTCAAGATCATAGAACAAAAGAAACTCGAGGTCGGGGATTTTGAAGCTTACCCAAGGTTGATGAGAAGCCATCATGTGACTGAACGTTACTGGTTTGTGCGTGCCCTGGGGTCAAGCAGGCGGACAAGCACTAACACAGATCTCCTCGGTTTCCTCGATGATTCCAATGCCGGTGTTGTTTCCATGGCCTTTTACAGCCTGGGTCAGCGAAAAGATGCCCGTGCTATCCCGGAGATCTTGAAACGCATTGAAACGTCAGACGACTGGTACAACCAGTGGTACGCCTACAGGGCGCTGAGGAATCTGGGGTGGAAGCAAAGCAAGTCAAAGTAAAGACGTTGGCCCTGTCGGCTGCTGCCGTCGCCTTGGTGGAGGCAGGGTTTGTCTTTTCAAAAGCACCCTTCAACCCTATGCTCAGGCTCGGCGCAGCCCGGCTTCTCGAGCTCGGCATTATGGTCTGGATTGTTCACGTTGTCGAAGGGGGCATCGCCTCCATAGGCCTTGATCGGACGCGATGGCTCGCCGGCTTGAGACGGGGTTTTATCTGGTCGGCAGGCTTTGGAGCCCTGTCAGGCATTGCTTTCGGTGTGCTCTACATGGCCGGGCTCAAACCCTTGACCTTTGTTAGGACAGGCCTTTTAAAAAACTCACCGGATCTTTTCTTCTTCTTTCTTGTAGGTGGGATTGTCGCGCCTGCAGCGGAGGAGGTTTTGTTCCGGGGAATTCTCTATGGTTTTCTGAGGCGGTGGGGGTGTGGTGTTGCCCTTGCTCTGAGCGCTGCCGCTTTTGCCCTCCCCCACGGTCTAGGCCATGGATTCCCCCTGGTCCAGGTCACTGGGGGATTCCTTTTTGCCGTCGCCTACGAAATAGAGAAAAACCTGCTCGTCCCCATCACCGTCCATTGCCTGGGAAATTTGGCCATCTTCAGCCTCTCGTTAATCGGCTAATCGGGTAAATAAGCCGCGCTAAGATCCTTGCACAAGGCACCTGTCAAGCCCCGATGCGCAGCCGGGATTGCCGGGACCGATCTTGATCGTGGTCTTGCGGAAGCCCAGCACTGCGCCCTTGGTGTCGAGCTATACCATCTTCAGCGTGGGTTTCTCGTACCGCTTCTTTCCGTTTTCACCCATCACAGCTTCCAATCCAGAAAACCGGAATGATGGAATACTGGAACAATGGCATATTGTTCTAATCAGAAGCATTCTAACGCAAAATGAGACAATCTGAAAAGCCGGAACGTTCGTCATTCGATTCTTGTTTTTCCCCAATCGTCACTCATTACCAACATCATAATGCCTACAAAACATCCGCAGCCCGTTGTCAGTTGTCTGTGGTCAGCCCAAATCAGAATCTCAAAGAGAAAATCCGATTTCGAAAGCCCATCTCCTGTCTTCTTTCGTGCTTTCGTCCTTTCGTGTCTTCGTGATAAGGGGTTTCTTCACGCTTTTTCGCTCTACTTCTTTTCACACTCTTGTCGAGCATCAAGTATCTAAAATCCAGTCTCCTTCTTCTGCTTTTACCACTATTCCATTATTCCTGTTTTCCCTCTTGTATTCTGTCTTCTCGTCACTTGTCACTCGTTACTTGTAACTTGGTTTTCCAACTTTAGGCACTTCTTCCTACTCTAGGCTCCCTGCTAGGGCACAGCTCTTGTCATCCGGTGCTGGCGGGAAATAGACCCTGAACATGGTTTCTCCCGACTTGAGACAGTTTTCCCGCTCCTTGCAGAACCGGCACTCGCTGATTCTTCCGGGGCACAGATCAGTGTCTTTGGGGATGAATCCGCAGCGCGACGATTCCATGTGGATCTCGAAGTTGAATCGCTCAGCGAAGATCCTCATGCGCAGGAGGTCTGCCCCCTTACCCCCTGCGTAGAAATCAAACGGTCGCTTCGAGGAGTAGGCCATCGTGTCATGGGTGGTGAAAAATCCTTCAAAGATTCTTTTCTGATTATCCTCGACGATGCCGATGCCGTAGTCACGGACGATCAGCTCTCCACCATCCCCTTTTGGGTGCACTGTGATCTCGATCTTCCCTTCATCCGGAGTGGCCTCTATCGCATTCCTGAGGAGTCCGTCCACCACTTTCTCGAGCACATCCTCGGGCACGCAGATATTGGGCACCGGTTCAAAATGGGTGACGATCTCCACTTCCCGGTGAGCAAACTTCGGCCTTAGGGTCTCGATCCGCCACTCGACAAATCTCTCCGGGGAAAACTCGGAAACCCTGGTCTCCCTGGGTCCGTAAAGCTCCTCGATCTTGTTTCTGATCCGGTCAAGGATCGGGCTTTCTCCCACCTCCTGCACCACTAGCGTTTCAAGCTCATCCTTGCATTGCTCCAGGAGCATGTTCAGGAGGTGATAGGTCCTGTATTGCTTGTCGGCCATGATGTCTTCGACCTGATACTGGATTCCCAGGATCCGATCAAGGTTCCGCCATGCCCTGTCGTAGGTCTTTTTCCAGCTCTGTTCCGAAAGACTTTCCAGCTTTTTCGACAGAATGTTCAGGCTCGCCATGAGAACTGAAACCGGGGTCTTCAGCTCATGGGAAAGATGGTTGATCGCCCGATCCTTAGACCGGTTCAAACTCGCGAGTTCCTTGTAGGCTTCGGTCACCTCTTTGGCGTACCTTGCATTCTCTATGGATAGGGCCACGGTGCTGCCAATCAGATTCAGAAGCTCCACATCCGATGGGTCAAAAACTCCCTTTTTCTTGTTGATGGCACAGAGCACTCCGATGATGCGGTCTGCGCTCTTCAAAGGGACATCCAGCATGCTCTTCGATTTGAAACGCATCTGCTCATCGACGAAACCGTAAAAATCCGGATCCCTGGAGGTATCAGGAACAATGACGGGCTCGCCTGTCTTGATAACTCTCCCCGAGACCCCTTTGGTGGCGGGGTACCTAACTTCCTTTGCTCTTCTCTGCGTGTCCCTGTCGTCATAAGCCGCACCCAGGAAGTAAAATTCTTTTTTCACCTCATCCAGAAGAATCACGAGCGCGCCTTCCACCTCGAGAACGCGTTTGATCTCGCTGCTCACATAGTCCAGAAGATCTTCCAGGCGAGGGTAGGAGGGCAACGCCATGCTGATGCGGAAAAGAGCGTCCTGGGTGAGATGGAGTTTTTTCTCCTGCGTCACATCTCTCAAGAGGACCAGTTCTCCTGCCGGCTGGCCTTCCGTTTCCGAGAAGACGGCTCCGCTCATCAGCACATCGAGGACTTGTCCGTCCTTGGTCAATCTCTTGCTCTCATGGCGGTGGATCATTTTCTCGTTGAGGAGTTTTTGGATGTCCGTCTTGACCTGTTCCTCAAGTTCCGACGGAACATAGGGGATGTGCTTCCCACGCAGCTCCTCGAGGGTCCAGCCGAAGACTTGCGTGAAGGCGGGATTCAGGTAGCTCACTTTTCCATCCACCGTGAAGACCACCATCGGGTAAGGGACGAAATCGAGAAGAGTGCGATACCTTTTTTCGGCCTCGCGGCTTGCTTCATAGGCGCACTGGTAGGCGGATTCTGACTCTTTTAGGGTATGTTGCGCCTTCACCCTCTCCGTGACATCTCTTGCAATTCCCCGGAAGCCGGTCTTCAAACCCTTCTTGTCCGTGATCAGGCTTGCGGAAAGCTCGATGATTCTTTTCTGTTTCTCTTGATCCAATGTCTCCCAGGTGAGGTTAACGATCCCTTTTGCGGTTCTGAAGATCTCGTTGAAGATTTCGAAGGCTGCCCCGCCGTGCTCTTCGTCCATGAATTTGCTGAAATTCGCGCCCTCGATTTCCTCTCTCGGGAAACCGAAGACCTGGCAGAGAGCATTGTTGAAGTAGGTGAAGTTGCCTTGAAGATCCACTTCGTAGACTCCGTCATCAATGTTTTCAATGAAAGCCCTGTACCTCTCGTGCGCCAGTGTCGCAAACGAAGCAGATCGTGGAACGACCTTCTTCGCCCTCCTCTTTGTGTGCGCAGACGGCGATCGTTTCCCCCGCCGCTCGGATTGCTCGGCCATCACGTCACCTCCCGGATCTTCATCTGTATATTGTAAAAGAATACAGCCAGCCTTGTCATTACAATTCTCTTGTCTTCATCAAGGGCTGTGTGCTATTCTTTCCAGTAAATACGAGGCTTTCCGCACACTCGATTCAGCCCCGCAGGGACGGGTACCTCGTAAGTCTTCGAGGAGAAATTCATGAAGCGATTCATCATGCTTGCTTCATTAGGTGTTCTGCTTTGCGTCGCGCTTTTCACTGCTTCCCTCGCTCAGACCCCTTCCGGACCTTCCATGGTCCTTCCTGAGAGCTTTTTTGATTTCAAAGAGGTGGATGAAGGCAAAGTTGTTGAACACACGTTCAAGGTTTTGAACAAAGGCAATCAGCCCCTTGAAATCAGGAAGGTGAATCCAGGGTGAGGCTGCGCTGTTGCCTACTTCGACAGGTCCATCCTCCCCGGAGGGGAGGGAAAAATCACCCTGAGAGTCAATACGAGAGGATATGACGGCAAAATCCGGAAGACAGCCAGGATCCACACGAACGATCCGAAAATCTCGCAGGACACCCTAACCATTGAGGCTGTGATCAAAACGGCTATCGTGATGTCGGGGAGAGTGGTTTTCCTGCAGGGAACCACTCAGGAAACCATCACAAGAACCGTGGACATCAAGGGGGACCTCGACAAGCCCCTGAAGCTCGAGCCCGTTGACTACACGCTCGATAAGAAGGTGAAATTCAGCATTGAGGAGGTCCTCCAAGGAAAGCACTACCGGGTCACCTTCACGAGCATCCCGAATGTGGGCAATTACTACCAAGGCCTCCTGAAGCTCAGGACAAGCTACCCTGAAAAACCGGAACTCTTGATCTATGTGAGGGGGAGGTTCCTCAACTAGCGTCCATCGCTACCAGCCCCGAGCGCGTCGAGATCTCTCCTGTTCGCGATTTCGAGGAAATGATCGAGCGTAGAGCCTTTGGTGGAGCTGCGGAGAACAGGTGAGCCTGGCTTGGGCCATCTGTGGGGGAAACAACATTGGATAAAGCGACACGAAGGAAAAATGAAACAAACGTTGTGGAGCTCTTTGCGGACGGAGCATGCAGCGGAAACCCCGGGCCGGGCGGGTATGGGGTCATTTTGCGTTACAGCAAGAAGTCAATAGAGCTATCGGGGTTTGCCCCTCATACGACGAATAACCGGATGGAGCTGACCGCCGTGATAGAGGGTCTTCGGCGCCTCAAACGACCCTGCAGGGTAAGAGTGATCAGCGATTCCAATTACGTGGTCAAGGGTATGACCGAATGGATCATGGGCTGGGTAAGAAAAAATTGGACAAATTCGCAGAAAAAGCCCGTGCTGAACAAAGATCTCTGGGAAGAACTCCTTGACCTGAGCAAGCCTCACAGGATCGAGTGGCTCTGGATTGCCGGACATAGCGGGCACAAGGAAAACGGGCGATGCGACGAACTTGCCAGAAGGGCTATTCGAACGCGTCGCTCGGCAGAAGAGGACGAATAATAGAAGCCTTTTCGATTTAGGAGAGGTAGCAATCATCTTATCAAGTGGGTAGCCATTGACGGCCACTAAAAATTATGATATTTATATATTCCACAGTTTGTAAAGTTGGCTATGCAATAGTTTATTTTTGTTTATTTTGATCAAAAAATACTGATTTACAGGAGTCCAAGATGAAATGCCCTAAGTGTGGTTATATCAGCTTTGACTATAACTTGAGTTGCCCAAAGTGTAACAAGGACATCTCCACTGAACAGGAGAAACTTCATATTCCCGCATTCAGACCTGATGCCCCTTACCTTCTTGGATCACTGATAGGGGAAACCAATGAGTCTCAAGCCGGTCCTGGTTCTAGTGGATCTCAGATTTCCCTGGAAGAAGAGGCAGATATCACCTTGGACGAGGCGAATCCGCTCGATTCAGGCGAGGTGAATGTGGGCGATTCATCCGAATTGAATATGGATTTCGGTGAGTTCACCCTGGATGACACATCGGCTTTGTCCCTGGATACAGGAGAGACGCAGGCTCCGGCTAAAGCTTTGCAGAAACCAAAAACCGAAAAGGGCAAGCCGGGCACAGGAGAGTTCAAATTGGGACCTGAGACAGATCTTGCCGACCTCGACCTAGGAGCAGAGGGCGAAGACGAATTCTCCCTTGATTCGGAAGAAAAGGGAGAGAAAGCTTCTCCGGCGCAGGAAGCGGAAGATTCGGATCTGAACATTACCCTCGACCTTGAAGAAGACGAAACGTCCGATTCTAAAGCGAGTGCAAAGCTCTCAACCCCGGTTGGGGCCAAAGCCACAGCCCCTGAGCTTGAGCCGCTTGATCTGGAAGCTGAGGAGACTCAAGGCAAGGAGGAACTTGAACTCAGCCTGGATGATCTCAAAGTCAATGGTACGGGGGAATCGAAGCGTGGGTTTAAGTCCAAGGCTTCAGACGATCTGGATAATCTCCTCGAGATGGACGAAATCAAGCTTGATGAGATTCTCCTAACAGAAATCCCTCAAGACTCCAAACGAGAAGCTCGCGCAGTCAGCGTTGCGGCTCTGAAGAAAAAGGCCGCTGAAGAAACTGCTGATGACGAGCTTTCCCTTGACCTAGAAGACCTGGATCTGGATCTGGAACTGGAAGACGCTAAACCGGAGAGATAATTCGTCTTGACATCGGGTAGTGGGCCGGTATAATTGGGCCACGATGCCGAGATAGCTCAGTCGGTAGAGCAGCGGACTGAAAATCCGCGTGTCCACAGTTCGATTCTGTGTCTCGGCATCTCAAAAACAAAAGGAATAGAAGAGGTTAGCCAATACATTGGTTAGCTTCTTTTTGTTGGAAGCGTATCACTTTGCCCGAAACTTTGCCCGTGGCGCTCTGTTCTTGCCCGTAACTGTAGGCTTTTCGCCTCTCCGTAGCTTCCATTAAATCCCGCTCGGATGGTATGTTATACCTTTGGTAAACAGAGCGTGTCCTGTGTCCGCTGATAGCCATGCACACGGTTTCAGGCACACCAGACCGTACAAGGTTTCTGATTGCCGTTCCCCGCAGGCCGTGGAAGAGCTTGCCTTGCAGCCCTGCCTCTTTGCAAGCCTTTGCCCATGCCTTCCTGAAGCCCTTGATCGGCTGGCTATCTCTCAGACATCAGCCTTTGTCCTTGCTGCAAAAAGGGCAGGATGCAAAAGATCGCAGACATCCTATGCTACACGGGCAAACACCCCTATCAGTTCCTTCGACCTCCCAACGGCTAGCCGCTCTTCAACCATTCTGTGTGAACCCTAAATCACTCCCGGACAAAGCAAATGGATCACTACGTCCCGATTTCCAAAAAACACCCCCAACAGATACTCAGCTCGGGTCCAAGCGAGCCCCTAACCGATCCCTCCCCGGCCAAGGCGTCCATCAAATCGCTTTTGAACCACCAATCCGAAGGTCAACACCTCACCTTGTGCCAAACAAAACCCCCCATACAAACCCCATATACTTCGTTCACGCTCCTTCGTGCCCGAAGCGGCTGAGCTCTTCCTTGTTTTATCCATCATCCCCTCTCACCAAACCGCCTACCTCCGATCCAGAGCCGGTAATTCATCACATGCCATCTCACTGACCAATTGTGGGACGATGGATAAAACACTTATTAGGAACCTATTGTGGGGACAAGATCGCCACTCAGCAAGGGGCTCATCGAATCGTCAGGCGGA